>Ga0190272_10000097_pt1 | contig 58637 bp, 51 predicted proteins | sample Popmic504T_FD_133746 | JGI IMG/M metagenome (GOLD analysis project Ga0190272, IMG submission 133746) | Populus adjacent soil microbial communities from riparian zone of Shoshone River, Wyoming, USA - 504 T | ecosystem: Environmental > Terrestrial > Soil > Riparian zone | place: USA: Wyoming...
CGCGTACTGGAACGCAGTTTCGGGAATTCGGGTTGCTCAACCGATGCTCTTTCGCGCCGCACCGTTGGCGTCATGGATTCCCCGGTAATGATCCCGCCCAACTGGACCATGCTAAGCAACAGCGCCGCCGCGGCGGTGAGTTGGACGGCGCGGAGCCGGGTAAGATTCAAGAGCAACTGAACAAGACCCGGGCGTTTCGGAACGCGATCGCGAAAGCGAGAAATCATTCGCTGTTCGAATGCGGTATCGGCTTTCTTGTCGGCGATCGTTTCGTTAAGAACTTTGTGCATATTTTTTTCCTCCTGAAAAGCCTGGCGGCAGTCCGCGCAGTCGAGGAGATGCGCATGGAGCGCGTCGCGTTCGGCGGTGCTCAGCTCGCCATGCAGATCGGCGGCGAGCAACTCGTCAATTTGTTCGTGGATGGTTGGCATAAAAGTCAGGCGATCGGCGCCAGAGCGGGTTTGAGTTTTCGACGCATGACCCCAAGCGCGCGGCCGAGAATGCCGCGGAGTGCCCCATTGGTTAGGCCGAGCGTTTGTTCGATGGTTGCGTAATCAAGCTCCTCGAAATAACGGAGCGTGACCGCCATGCGGTGCAGTTCCGGCAACTGCGAGAGGGCGGCCCGGACTTCGGAGTCAAGATTCGCGCCTTCGGTTTCGGTGCTGGCTGCAACCGTCTCGCTGGATTCAAAATCGTGGGGGAGGGGTTCCGGACGCCGGCGCCGGGCCAAGTCGCGGGCGCGGTGGCGCGCGATGGTTGAGATCCATGCGGGAAATTTCTCCGGATCTCGCACGCGCCAGCGCGATTTCCACGCCTTGACCAGGGTGTCCTGGACGACATCCTCCGCTTCTTCGCGGTTTTGCAGAATGCCGTAAGCAATGGCGAAAAGGCTTCGGCTGAAGGAACGAATAATCATCTCGAAAGCGTCGCGATCGCCCTGCATGGCTGCGCGGTAGATGGCGTGGTCATTTGAGTCCATTGCGTTGATCTACCAGCCTAGACGCACGAAAAGCCTGTTCCGCGCGAAAAATCTTCACAAATCGTTTCGCGACTCCTTTGTAGGGCGTTTCGGTGAAACGCCAGGGGACGGCGGCTGACACAGCCGCCCTACAACCGGGGGGGCGGCGATGCGTCTGGCCCCGCTACTTAAAGATCGAGACCGGGGTGCCCACGCTCACCAGGTCTTTCACCCGGGCCGCATCCCAATTCGCCGTTCGAATGCAGCCGTGGCTCGCGGCGCGCCCGATTGTCTCGGGATTATTCGTGCCGTGAACCCCCACATGCGGCTTGCTCAAGCCCATCCAGAGGACGCCCACCGGATTATTCGGGCCCGGCGGCAGGTTAAAGAATGTCGTCGATTTCACGCCGTGGTTAAGCACTCCCTCGTCGTGACGAAAGACCGGCAGCGTTGCGATGCCCACGATTTTCCAAAGTCCCAGGGGTGCGGGAAGGGTCGACGATCCAGGCGTAATCGGAAACTCGGCCACAAGTTGCTTGTCGTCGTAGATAAGGAGAAAGCGTTCCTTGGTGTCGATGTAAATCTTGCGGTTGGCGTGGGCCGGGTTCGCCGGAATAAAACCTTCGCGAAGGTCTTCGATTTTGAACGGGATAACGTTCGGCACTTTCACGGTGTCGCCAATCTTGAGCTTCTCCAGGTCCAGGCCCGGATTGAGCTTTTTCAGAAATTCCTCCGCGGAGTGGTACCGCTCGGCGACCAACTCCAGGAAGGAACCATACTTCATTCCCTTGAGCTTCGACTGCTCCGATGGCTTGGACGCCATGGGTCCGACGAAGTTCTCCGCTTCCGGTGGAATGGTGAAGCTCGTATAGGTCTCAGGCACCTGATCGATCAGCCATTGATCGACCGCGCCTGTGGCCGGCATTCCGTGAGCGCGTTTGTAATGCACCAGCGCTTTTCGAAAAAACTCACCCATCCGCCCGTCGATTTTGCCCGGTCCGAAGTAGTTGTTATCGAGAAAAATTTGCAGCTTCACGCTGGTTTCCTCATCGTAATTTGGCAACGCCACCGGAATCTCCTTGGGGCGGGCGATTGTCGCCGCTGGTGGAGGCTTCTCGACGGGCTTCGCCGCGATAGCCGTCAGCGCGAACAAAACGAGGAAGATTCGGGAGTGCATCGGCGAAGCTATCCGCTGTAATCGCATCACAGGCAAACGGCCATCACCGATTTGCCCCTGCCGGGAACATGACTTTTTCCGGTTCCAAGTTGAGCGCGTCGAGAAGTTTTGGGATCAGGCGCGTCTTCACCGAGCCCGCTTCGCGCGGTGGTACTACATACCGCACGATCGCGTCGATCCAGCCCACGTCATCGACCCGGAAGAAAACGCGGGGATGCGCCCTGACCTCGAGCTCATTCACCGGGGTCTTCCCCAGTAACTCGCGATAAACTCCTACTCGTTCCTCCATGTCTTCACCGATTTCCTCCCCGACGATGCGTTCCATCGTCGCTGCGACAAACTGCAAGTCGCTTTGATAAGCGATCTGAAATTTGATTTCGTTCCAGATATAGGGGAACAGCGGCCAAGAATAATTATACACAATCGAGTCGAGCACCTTCGCGTTGGGGAATTTAATGATGCGGCCGCTGGGATGATCGGTCGACAGCAGCTGCCCGCCGAACTCCCAGAGCGTCGTATCAATGTAACTGACGTCGATGACGTCGCCGGTCGCGTCGCCGATCCTGATCCGGTCCCCGACGCGGTAGGGCCGGCGGACCAGGATGTAAATCCAGCCAATAAAACTGGTCATCGGCGTTTGCACCGAAAGGCCCACAATGACCGAGATCACGCCTACGGAAATAAGCGCGGTGTACCAATTCGCGAAGAAGATCGAGATACCGATAAGGGTGATCAATATTCCAGCAACGAGGTGCTCGATCCGCCGCAAGGTGAAGCGGGTCGACGGGTCGGCGATTCGGCCGATCCCGTAAACCGAGAGCGCTTTCACGATGGCGAGGACGATAACGATGAAAACGGTGCCGCGGACGGCGCGTTGCAGCAGATCGAGATGGACCTGTGGCAGGGGAACCAGTTTCCACCCCAGAAGAAAAGCGACCACCGCGCAGCCGAGAAGAACGAGGGCGTGCGTCACGAACCAGAACTTGTCTGTCGCCTGCGCCTTAACGTTCGGCTTGTCGCCAGTCTGCGCGAGTGCTTCGCGCACCTCTGTTTTTTTCGAAAGTTCCGCGACGGTTTCGGGCATCATTATGGAATCGAAACAACGCAGGCGGCTGAGCGCCCTCCCGGGCTCTTCTGTAGCGGCGCTTCTATGACCGCCCGGATAATCCAGCAGATTCCCCCCCTTCGGCGGTCATAGACCGCCGCTCCAGGAAGGACCTACGCCGTTTTCACCCAGCAGCGCAGCACTTCGGCCACGCTCCAGGCCTGCGCGATGCAACCGCGCTCGACGTGCGGCTCTTCCGCGTCGAATACTTCGCTGATTGTCCCCAGGCCAGCCTCGTTCAGGTGTTCTGGAAACCGCTCGAGGAATTTGCGCGCATTTAGCTTTTCGTCCGGATGCACTTTTAGCCAGGCGTCAATAAACGGCCCAATCAACCATGCCCAAACCGTTCCTTGATGGTAAGCGGCATCGCGGGTGCGGAGGTCGCCGTGATAAGTCGGCTTGTAATCCGGACTTTTTGGCGAGAGCGATCGTAGGCCAAACGGCGTCAATAAATCTCGCTGGACGACTTCCATTACCGCGCTCCATCGATCCGATTCCAATACTGGGTTTTCGAGTGAAATCGCGAAGACCTGGTTCGGCCGGCAGGAGGAATCGTCTCCATTGGCCGTGTCGATTACATCATAGAGATAACCTCCGTCATCGAACCAAAAGCGTTCATTAAATGACACCCGCGCGCGCCGGGCGTGTTCCTCGAACCGCCGCGCGCTTTCGACTTCGCCGACCTCGTGCAGCCAGCCTTCCAGAAGCTTGAGCGCGTTAAACCAAAGTGCGTTGATTTCCACGGCTTTTCCTCGCCGCGGCGTCACGACCCAATCGCCCATCTTCGCGTCCATCCAGGTGAGCTGGTAGCCTTCTTGGCCCTGGACAAGCAGCCCGTCCGCGGAATCGACGTGGATGTTGAACGCTGTTCCGCGCAGATGGTGTTCGACGATGTCCACCAGGGTCGGCAGCAAGAGCCGGAGCGTGATGCGATCCTTCGATTTTTCGAGGTAACGCCCGAGCGCATGGAAGAACCAAAGGGTCGCGTCCGCCGTATGGTAAAGCCCTTCCTTTTGCCCATCGGGAAACATATTCGGAATCAGTCCATCGCGGACGTAGTGTGCGAATGTTCGAAGGATGTATCCGGCCTCGAGACATCGGCCCGTGACGACCGTCAAGCCTTCCAGACTAATCATCGTGTCTCGTCCCCAATCGGTGAACCAGTGATACCCCGCGATCACGGTGCGGACCTCATCTCCCGCAGCGTGGGCGCGGGCCGCATCCTCGGCGCGGCCGGCCGGCGTGATAACAAATTGGTCGCTGGCAAAAACCAATTCGGCGGCAACTCCTTCGCGCGCCTCGGGCGGGGCTTCCGCCAGCAGCCTCGCGCGCCGTTCGCGCTCCGCGTTGAGAACGTCCCGTGGACTCAAGACATCGATGATGTCCCAGGGCTCCGTCGATCCGATCAGAGTCGCGGTTTTTTCATCAGCCAGATCGACTTGAAAAAATCCCGGGCTCCAGAGTTCGCCTTCGTGCGCATAACCGCGGGCCTGTTCGGTCCGATAGACCACTTGAGGAATCTTCGAGGGCGCAATCGTAAACGCGGAGGCGCGTCCACAAAGGCGCATGCGCAACGGTGGAAGTTTCCGGCGGGTCGAAGTGATTTCGTAGCGATCGTCGACGGCGCTGAGCTTGTAAGGCTCCGCCAGGGGCAGATCGACCGACGCTTCATGGTGCCGAAAATGGAAGGCCGGCCGCAACTCCAACCGGGGCGGCTCTCCGTCGCCGATAATCTGGTAACTGAGATGGACGGTGTTTTGGAGGTGCGGGAGCAAGACGCGTTTCTCGATCACGAGATCCCGCACGTGATAGATCCAAACCGGCAATCCATCTTCGAGCCGGAACTCCCGCAGGTATTCGGCGCCGTGCAAATCGAGCTGCCCCCCGGCGCGCTCCTCCGCGCCCAGCGAGATTACCTCCTTGTCGGCGAAACGGAGGAACTCCGAGACGTGGCTCCACATCACGATTCGCCCGAGCGGGGCGGGCAACGCGGCAATCAGGATGCCATGATATTTTCGCGTGATCGCACCGCAGACCGTGCCGGAGGCATACCCGCCTAGACCGTTCGTGACGAGCCATTCGCGGTTCAGCAGAATCTCGCGAGACGTCTGCGCCGCGTCCCAGCTCATCGAACGCGTTACTGCCGGACTGGGATTCGTCAGTTTGTTCACTTAACGTTTCTTGGGTTTCTTGCGCGGGGCCGTCTCCCGCACCGGACGCAGAGCGACGGCCGCTTCGGCGGGGAGGAGCCAATGTTCTTCGCTCGTGACCTGAATCTCCCCCGGCCCACCGTAGCGCGGTGAGTCACTCGACCAAAGAGTTTCCCATCGATATCCAAATGGAGGAGCGAGCAACGGTTCGGGAGCCGGGGCGAGGGGAAGCCGTTCGCCCAGGTTTACCACGAGAATTCGATCATCACCGCCTTCGCCAAAATAACGCAGGACGAAACTCGCGGCGCCGAGCACGGCGCCGTCCACTCCGCGCAACTTTTGTTCGCGAAAGCGCGCGTCTTCGCGGCGCAGTTTTATGAGATCGCGGTGCAGATCGTAAAACGGCCTGTTTTTTTCCCGCTCCGAAAGATCGAGTTTGCACCGGGCGAATATTTTGGGGTCAGACGGGTCGGGCAATTGTTGCTGCATATCGTCGCGGGCGAGAGCGGGAAATTGCGCGAGGAATTTGAATCGTCCCACGCGAATCGCTTCCCGCAAATCGCCCGACATGTCGTTGAAATAAACGAACGGACTGGACGCGCCGAACTCCTGGCCCTGGAAGAGCATCGGCGTCCAGGGGCCGAGCAGGAGCAGCGCGGTCATCGCGCGGTAGCGGCCGGGTGGAGTTTGAAAGCGCACGCGCTCGCCGAAGGCCGAATTCGAAACCTGATCGTGGTTCTCGATGAAACCGACAAAAGCCTCCGGGCCGACTCCGTACGTCGGCATTCCGCGCGGCGCTTCCTGCCAGATATAAGGTTGGCCGTGGAAAAGGTATCCATACTTCGCCGCGGAAATGAACTCCTGAGGATTGCCACGATAATCGCTGTAATACGCCTCGTGACTCCCGGTCAGGGCGACGATCGCGCTGTGGTGCATGTCGTCGTTCCACAGTCCATCAAGGTCGTCGCCTCCCGCGCTCCCTGGTCGGACCAGCTTCGTTTCCTGCGTCTCATTTTCCGCGACCAGGATGATCGACCGTTCGCCAGCGGCGATGCGCGCCGCGCGCCCGATCTCGCCGACGATGTATTCGTCCGAGGAATCGATGATGCTTTGCGTGGCGTCGAAACGAAAGCCGTCGAAATGAAATTCATCGATCCAGTAGCGGCCGTTCGTAATGAAGAACTCACGCACCGGTCCGGAATGCGGGCCGTCGAAATTAAGCGAGTCGCCCCAGTCGTTCTCGTGTCGATCGGTGAAATAATGCTCCGAAAAGACTCGCAGGTAGTTTCCTTCCGGTCCGAGGTGGTTGTAAACGACATCGAGGATCACGGCCAGACCTAACGAGTGCGCATCATTCACGAACGCACGCAGATCGTCCGGCGTTCCGTAAAGGCGGCAGGGCGCAAATAGATCGACGCCGTCGTAGCCCCAGCCAAACTCCCCCGGAAAATCGGCGATCGGCATCATCTCGATTACGGTGATTCCGATCCTGGCCAGCTCCGCCAGTTCCTTCGCCGCCGCTCGCCAGGTGCCTGCGTTCGTGAAGGTGCCGATATGCATCTCGTAAATGATCTGGCCCGGCATTTTGACGCCCTTCCACGCCTGGTCCGTCCAGGTGAAGTTCGACGGGTCCACCACACAGGAGGATCGGTGCGGGCCTCCCGGCTGAAAGCGCGAGGCCGGATCGGGGTGGAACGTCTCTGCTCCGTTCACGCGAAAGCGGTAGAGCGTGCCGGCACCAGCGGCGATGGCCCCGGCAAAATATCCGCCGCTCTCGGGCTCGAGCGAATGGAAAGTGCGCTCGGCACTTTCCTCTGCGCTCGCCTCGAGCACCACCTCCAGACGCGTTGCCTTCGGCGCCCACACGCGGAAATGCGTCCGGCCTTCTCCGATCAGCTCTGCTCCGATCGGATAGCGGCGTTGGATTTTTCCATCGGCCATCCCACTCCTTCGACTAACGACGGTGTCGCGGTCGTGCTGGATTTCTCTTTTCGCGTTCGGCATCAGGAATTACAAAGATGGAGCTCTTTCATGCCCGGAATAGTCGAACGTTACACGAAATGGCTGCATACGCAGTGGCCCGCGGGTACTGTCGAGAAGCTTCCCGTTTCGGGGCCGGACGGCGTAACCGCCCAACCCGGTGTGCGCATTGTCGGTGATCTTACAGGCATTCCCCTGCTGAAATTCTCGTCCGATACCGGCGCGCGCGCGGTTCGGGCGATCGTGAAGGAGGAGGGCGGACGGCGGAAGGCGGAAGCCGGAGAACTCGATCTCGCGATCATTGGAGCGGGGGTGGCGGGAATTTCGGCGGCGATCGAAGCGAAAAAGGCGGGGCTCAATTTTGTGGTCTTTGAAGCGACCGAAATTTTTTCAACGGTCGTCAATTTTCCCAAGGGTAAGCCGATCTACACTTACCCCACGGAGATGAAGCTTGACGGCGGGTTGCAATTTTCCGCGGACGTTAAGGAAGCGCTGGTCGCGGAAATGGAAGAGCAGCGTCGCGCCGCCGGAATCGAAGTGGCTCCCGCCCGGATCGAACGGATTGAGAGAAGGGGTGATGAGCTGCTCTTGCATAAGAGCGACGAGACCACGGTCATGGCGCGTCGAGTCATCGTGGCGATCGGCCGCAGCGGAAACTTCCGCAAGCTCGGGGTCCCCGGCGAAGAGCTCGACAAGGTCTACAACCGCCTTTTCGACCCAAAGGAATTTGCCGGGCAGAACGCGCTGGTGGTGGGGGGAGGCGATTCGGCGCTCGAGACCGCAATCGCCCTGGCCACTTGTGGCTCGCATGTCACGCTCAGCTATCGGCGCAAGGAATTGGCGCGGGCCAAGCCGGCAAACATCGAGAAAGTCGAGATGCTCGTGCGTGACGGGTCGGCTGATGTGCAAATCGAGAAGCCGACCTCGGAACGGGTCAACACGGCGGTGACCGATGGGATGCGCGGGCAGAAGGCTCCTGGCTCGCTCAGGCTGGCGCTCGGGACCCAGGTGACCCGCATCGAGCCGGAGCACGTTTATCTCAAGAACGGAAAAGAGGATGAGCTGCCAAACGACGTGGTCTTCACCATGCTCGGCCGCGAAGCTCCGCTCGACTTCTTTCGGCGCTCCGGGATTCCGATTGCGGGGGAGGGGACATTGCTCGGCTGGCTGAGCCTCGGACTCTTTGTCGCTTTTTGCGTCTTCCTTTACTTTTGGAAATCGGGTGGCTTTGCTGAGACGTGGTTGAACCCCTGGCCGGAAAATATGCCGGCCATTCTCAACTCGATCGGCGGCTGGTTTCAGGCGCAGGTGGCGGATCGTTCGACGCTTCTGGGCACGCTTGCCGTTTCGCTCAAGTCGCGTTCTTTTTACTACACGGTGCTTTACAGCGCGTGCATCGTCGTGTTTGGCATCACGCGCATCCGCCGGCGCCGCACGCCGTACGTCACCTTGCAGACGAGCGTCCTCATCCTCGTGCAGGTGATTCCGCTTTTTCTTCTTCCCGAAATCATCCTGCCGTATCTCGGTTACAACGGCTGGTTCGATGCGGGATTCGGCAAGACGATCGCCGACCACCTTTTCGAATCTTACATTTCGGCCCAGCAAGCCGCCGCCCATCAATGGCCGGAGTGGGGCCACCCGCGCGCGTATTGGCGCGCCTACGGTTTCATCCTCGCGTGGCCGCTCATGGTCTACAACGTCTTCACCGACGCTCCGCTCACGTGGTGGCTCGTGATTGCGTTCGTGCAAACGTTCGTCATCATCCCGGCGCTGATCTGGCGCTGGGGCAAAGGCGCTTACTGCGGTTGGATCTGCTCATGCGGCGCGCTCGCGGAGACGATGGGCGACACTCACCGCCACAAAATGCCGCATGGTCCGTTCTGGAATCGATTAAACATGGTGGGCCAGGTCATCCTCGCCATCGCGTTTCTTCTCCTGATCGTCCGGGTCGCCGGCTGGCTTTGGCCGCAATCGATCGCGGCTTCCGCGTTCCACTTGCTCCTCGACGGAAAGGACAGCGGGGGGCGTCTAATCAACTACGCCAGCTACAAATGGTTCGTCGATATCTTCCTCGGCGGGATCATCGGCGTGGGTCTCTATTTCAAATATTCGGGTCGCGTCTGGTGTCGTTTTTTTTGTCCGCTCGCCGCGCTCATGCATATCTATGCCCGTTTTTCCCGGTTCCGCATTTTCCCCGAGAAATCGAAATGCATTTCCTGCAATGTTTGCACGGCCGTCTGCCACCAGGGAATCGACGTCATGAACTTCGCGAACAAGGGTGTGCCGATGGAGGATCCGGAATGTGTCCGTTGTTCCGCATGCGTCCAGCAGTGCCCGACCGGCGTCCTCGCCTTCGGACATTACGACGCTGGGCGCCGCATCGTGCTCGACCGAATCCCGGCCTCGCCGGTCCGCATGCGTGAGCAAGGGCATGGGTAGGCGAACGCCTCGCCGGCCTCTGCCGGACTGCGGGCTTGATTCGTCGTCCGGAAAGGTTTGAGATGCGGACATGAACGGGAACGAACCCAAAGTCGAAATATTCGGGCCCTTTGGCGAGGCCTGGGATTGGATGAAGAAAATCCTCTTTCAGCCATTCGATTTTTCAAAATGGCTCGTGATCGGTTTTGCCGCTTTCCTCGCTAATTTCTCCTCGAATAGCAATTACAGCTTCAATCCCGACATCGGTGACAAAGGCGACTTCAGCTTTAAATCGATGTCGACCGGCTCGAACGAGTGGATGGAGGGCTGTGCGCTTCCGTTGGTCATAGGCGCGGTGATTCTGGGACTCGCGATCATAGTCGTCCTTCTGTGGATCGGGTCTCGCGGCAGGTTTATTCTGACCGATTGCGTGGTCCGCAATCGCGGGGCGATTGGCGAGCCCTGGCGGGAATACCGCCGGGAAGGCAACAGTTTTTTCCTTTTCTCACTAATAGTGGGGTTGATCGTCCTCACGATTGTCGCCCTCGCTTTTGTTCCGGTGTTGCTTCCTTTCCTCCAAGGTTGGACGGAAGGAGCCGCGTTCGTGGCGAGTTTAACGGCCGGGATTGTCCTTCTGGTAGGGCTGATCTTCCTGGTCGGCGCAGCTTGGAGTTTGATTTCTCAATTGATGGTGCCGGTGATGTATCGGCAGCGCTGTCGAGCCATGGCGGCGTTTCGGCAAGTCGTCGGGCTGATTGCGACGCGGCCCGGTCCGCTCCTTCTCTACCTGCTCTTCTTTTTCGTGCTGGCCCTGGCCGCCTTAATGATTACGTGTCTCTCGCTGCCCTTCACCTGTTGTATCGCAGCAATTCCGTACGTCGGTACGGTCATTCTCCTGCCGGTCTATGTGGTGCTGGCGGCATTTCCGCTTTTTTTCCTGCGCCAATTCGGAACCGAATATGATGTCTGGGCCGCGGCGGACCTTATGGAGGAACCCGCCGCCCCAACAGAGCCTCCGGTTCAGCTGCCCCCTCCGCCGATTCCTCCTTCGGCGCCAGGTGCATAACGCATCTTATCAATCAGCCGGCGAAAAGCGGATCGCTGAGACTGACAGAATCAGGGTTGGGCCGCGGTCTTGGTGGAAGGCGGTCCCGCATCCGCCCCACTGTCATCCGGCAACAAGTCGATCCGCACGCGCGCGCGCCCTTCGCTAATTATCCCGAGTGCTTCGGCGGCTTCTTTGCACACATCGATGCTGGCCCGGTTGGTAATACCGCGATCCGTGATGCGCACGATAACGCTCTTCCCATTTGTGAGATGTGTGACCTGCACCGTGGAGCCGAGCCGAAGCCGGTTGTGCGCGGCCGTCAGTTCGTCTTTTCCCGCACGCCGTTTTGCGAGGGAATTTTCCGGGACATCGTACCAAACGGCATCGCCTACCCAGGACTTCCTCTGGTTATCCCGTTTCGCCGAGTGCGATGGTTTGGCTTTTGATCGTTCCTGCGGCTTTTCTTCGACGTCCTGGGCCGCCTCGCGCGGTGATTGCCTGTTACAAGCCGAACTAACCAGCGCCGTGCCTATCAATATCGCGATGGCAATCTGACCGGCAAAAGAGGCCGAACGGATTTCGGGGCGCACGCCTCGGTCACGGCATGGTGCTGTAGGCATGGCTGCCCTCGTGAATGACGTCGCGAATTTTGCGCGCCAACGTTTGTGGCGTGAACGGTTTCTGAAGAAGTTCAAAGCGCGGATCGAGGACTCCGTGGTCGCCGAGATCGGTGTCCGAATAGCCGGAAACGTAGAGAACTTTCATGTCCGGCCGAATGAGAGTCAGTTTGCCGGCCAGTTCGTGCCCAGTCATGTGCGGCATGATGACGTCCGTAACGAGGAGATGGATGGTGCCGTCGAAATTTCCAGCCATTTCTAACGCCTCCAGGCCATCCGCGGCGCACATCACGTTGTATCCCTGGTCCTCCAAGACGGCACAGACTAGCTCGCGGACGATCTCTTCGTCCTCGACGACCAGGACGGTTTCGAAATTGTCCGACTTTTCTACCGGAGCGGAGGGCGTCTTCGTGTAGTCGAGCGGCGCCGTCACCATCGGCAGATAAATCCGAAACGTGCTCCCCTTGCCCGGTTGAGTTTCAACCGCGATTCCCCCGCCAGTTTGCCGCACGATGCCGTAGACAGTTGCGAGGCCTAATCCTGTGCCTTTGCCCGGGCCTTTCGTCGTAAAAAACGGCTCGAAGATGTGCGCCTTGGTTTCCTCGTCCATCCCGGCGCCGGTATCGGTAACCGAAAGCATGACGTAGTCGCCCGGGACCAGCGAAGTCGAGATCTGGGGCGCCGTTTTTTCATCGAGCCGGACATTCACGGTCCGAATGATCAGCTTGCCGCCTTTCGGCATCGCGTCGCGCGAGTTCACGCCGAGGTTCAGGACGACTTGCTCGATCTGGCTCGGATCGGCTCTCACCCGGGCGTTCTCGGCGTCCGGATGGGACTGCAGATCGAAGTGCTCACCAATGACTCGACGTAGGAGTTTTTCCATCTCCACGACCAGGGCATTCAGATCGATCACTTTCGGCTGGAGAATTTGTTTGCGGCTGAAGGCCAGGAGCTGACGCGTGAGAGCGGCCGCTTGTTCCCCGGCCTTGCGGATCAAATCGGCGTTTTGCTTTGCCAGTGCGTTGCTGGTCACACGAGTGGAGATCAGCTCCGCGTAACCGATGATGGCCGTAAGGAGATTATTAAAATCATGCGCAACGCCGCCCGCCAGGCGGCCGACCGCCTCCATTTTTTGCGAGTGCCGCAATTCCTCTTCGCTCTTGCGGAGCGCTTCCTTGGCCGCGCGGCGCTCTTCCATTTCCCGGATGAGATTGTCGCGTTGTTCGAAGAATTTTCGGGTGGTGCGAGCCAGCTCTCCAAACTCTGAATTGCCGCGTGATATTCCTTCGATCGGCTTCGGATCGTCCCGCTTCAAGCTTTCCATGATCAGCCTGAGCGGGCGGCCGACCCAGTGGACCAGGGAGGCGTAGATCAACAGTAGAAGAACGAGCGCGAAAGTGAAAAGCATGAACGTAAAGCGTTTGCTCCAGTGATTGAGCGCTTCGATCGCGGGCATTTCGTTCCGGACGATGAGATGCGCGAGGGGCCTTCCATCCCAGGTGTTCAACAACCTGGTGAAGATGATCGCCCCATTCTCTTCGTCGCCCCGGATGCCGTGCGCTTGCTCGTGATCGGTCGAGAGGGTGAGCTTGGTTCCCGAAAAGAGCGACATCTCTTCCAGAGCCGGCTTATTCCACATCCGGCCGACAAATAGAAAACCCCGTCCCGGAGGGTGACGCTCAAAATTCCTTGAGCCATGAACTCTTGCACCCCGGATCTCCACGATGTCAGTCCCGATCTTCACAAAAAAATGAGCCAAAGGTTCTTTGGCGAAAAGTTGCTCAAAAGCCTCGGGTGGAATGGGAAGCGGAGGCGGCTCCCTATAATTGGTGTCGGTCGAATAGCGCAGGGTTGCGTCCGTTCCATAGATCCAGGCCTGGTTTGCCTTGTAACCCACCAGCGCCGTGCCATTCACATTGTCGCTAAACCATTGTTGATCCCTTTTCTCGATCGCCTCCACCATCTGATCCAGGTTGGCGTTGTCATCTGCCAGCATCTTGAGCGGCTCGCCGTTTTTCTCGAGGAAAGCATCGAAGGCCAGATTGCGCTCCGTGACGCGTTCTTGCGTGATGCTCCGGAATTTAGACGTGTCGTAGACGCGTAAACCCCAGAGACCAAACATGAACAGCGCCACAACGAACACGATTAGGAGCGTGATCTTGGTTTGGACTTTCATCGTAATCTTAGCGCTCGGCGGAGGTCCATGGTTGAGGGGCGGCAAGCCCGGGTTCCATGAGACGGCTCCTTTATCTATTTATTCGGTAACAGCTCCTCCCGAATGGAAGCTATTTTCAAAACGTCTCCTTCAGATCGGACCGTCCAGACGTATTTCGCCTTTCCCGAAGCGACGCGCTTTCTGTCGCGACGGTAATAATCAATCGAAAACTCGATACGAGTTTCTCCTTCGTTGTCGGAGGCTGCGAAAGTTGGCGGGGCGATTAGAGTGTATTTTCGCTCGGGCCAGTCTTTGACGTGGTATTTGATATCCTGTCTGACAAACTTTTTGTCTTGCGGTCCGTAGTCGAAGTATTGAACCGGAAAGGCGTAAAACCAAACTTGAAGACAGATATCGTTGGATTCACCGTTGCGCAGATAGGTTTCGACGAATTTGCTTACTCGGTCTTGGGAGACAACCGGCGAAGCGGGGGGAGGTTCAGCGGGGGGCTCCGGATCGATAGGAAGATCTTCCCATTCGGACGGGTCCTTATCGGTCGAGGCGATCGTGGACTGAATGCGCAAAGAGGCGGCGGTATCCGCGCAAATGTCACCGGTGACCTCGAAGCCTTTACGCTTCTGATATCGCTTTAAGGCACCCGTTAGCTCAGGGGTGCTTTGGCCGTCGATGTCTCCGAAATACAGGTTCCGTTTGCGAAGCTCTCCCTGGACTTGCCGGATTCCTTCGTCAGCCCGCAGCGAAGGCGTGACCCCGATAAGGAGCAAGCACGCACAAATAGTTATTCCCGGGTGAAAACTCAAAATGATGGTCGCGACAGGTTGCATCCATGGTTCGTATGGAATTTATAGCTCGGTCGTATGCCAGAACTTCCGAAAGGCGTCCGGCCAACTGCGATCAAGCACGCTCTGCCGCGCCTTCTCGCCCATTTGCCTCCGCATTTCCCTGTCGGTCGCGAGGAGAGTGATCGCGTTCGCGACCTCGTCAATATCGCGCGCTTTCGTCACGATTCCGTTCACCCGGTCCTCCACCAGCTCCTTTGGCCCGCCCAAATCCGAGACGATCACCGGAAGCCCGGACGCCTGGGCCTCGATGACCACGTTGCCAAAAGTATCGGTCGTGCTCGGGAAAACGAACACGTCCGCCGACGCGTAGGCCGTGGCGAGCGGCTCGCCCGTCAAGTAGCCTACGAAAACTGCGTCGGGCAGAATTGTCGACAGCGCCTCCGAGTACGGGCCATGCCCCACAATAAACAGCTTCACCGGAGCGCCAGCCTCTCGAACTTTGTGATAGGCGGCCGCCAGGACATCGAGATCTTTTTCGCGCGAAATGCGGCCGACATAAAGCAGTTGCACGTCGCTTCCATTCGCGCCGAAACGCTTCCAGAAGGATGGATCGCGCCGCTGAGGATTGAAGAGATCGGTATCGAGGCCTCGAGGCAGGATCTTAAGCTTTTCCGGGGCGAACCCGCGGTCGATCCAGCATTTCCGGTACTGCTCTGAGTTCACGAAAACCGTGTCGACCTGCCCATAGAGCCAGTGCATGTAACTCCAGGCCAGGCTTTCCAGGAAACGATCCTCCGTCAGGATCCGGACATACTCCGGAATGTCGGTGTGATAAATTCCGCTTGTTTGCAGGTTCAGCATCTTCGCCGCCAGCAAACCCGTGAGGCCGATCGGCCCAGGGGTGCTAATGATGATCTCGGTGAATTGCTCCCGCTGAACGTAATCGAGAATCTGCAGGATGGGCGGGAAGCTCATTCGTTGCAGCTCATATTCCGGCAGTTCGAATTCGCCGATCGGCCTGAAGTTCTTGATCGGGATTTCCTCGACGGTCAGATCCCGGCGGGAGGTAACGACGATCAACTCCTCGCCGGCCGCGACGCCAGCCGCCGTCATTTTGCGGATCGTAGTCGCTACACCATTGACATCTTCGAGAGTGTCCGTGAACCAGGCCCGTTTGCGATTTTGGAGGGGGAGGGGAATCGAACCGGTCATTTGCAGGAAGACCTTCCGCAGCCATGAGCGAGAGGGCGCCTGGCTATGAAAACCGTAGATGTAGGGCGAGAGCAGAACCACGATCGGGGCAATGCCACTCAAGGCCTGCATGCTTTCGATCACGTTCCCGTGCCGAAGCTGCTGCACGAATTTTTCAAAAAGGCGAAAGGCGAGCTGTTCGCAGACCATGTTCGCCATCAGGAACGCGCGCCGCTCGGGCTCGGTCACGCCCTCCATTTCCTTGGCCAGCTGCGCCTTCACCTTTGGCCGGGCGAAATGTTTCGAGAGTCCTTTCCAGAGCGAGACATTGCTGGGCTTCGCCAGCTCGAAAATTTTACCCGACATGACCCCTTGGGCGACGAAGGTGGCTTTTTCCCGCAAGGTGAATTCGGTCGGGTCGCGCCCTTCCATGAAACGCGAAAACATCGTTTCGAGCAGCGGGGCGGTCGGTCCCAGACGTTCGGTAAATCGGTCCTGGATGAAGCGAGACAGCGTATTGTAAAAACCGTGCGACAAGGCCAACGGCGTACCCCCCTCGCCGTGGGCCTTGCAGGCGCCTTCGCGGACGTGTTGAAGAAATTTCGCCACGGACCGCGCTGTTGGCGTCTCCGTGTAGGCCCCCGCCACGAACTTTCCGCCGTGATCGTCCGAGCCGCCGGTAAAAATCTTCTGCCACGGTTCGGTGTGGGTGGGCTGAAGATTGTGGCGATTCGCAAACTCCTCAATTTTTTGAGCTGTTATTCCGGAGAAAAGGTCACGCGCCAGAACGCTGAGGAGGGCATCACGCAGCCCGTTAATGGCCTCGAAGTGCCTGAAGAGGAGAATCAACCGCTCGAGGTGCGAGACTTCGAGCTTGCCGTTGATGCTATAGAGGGGGTGCGCCACAGCATGCGCGATCGAAGCTTTTTGGAGGTAGCTTTGAAGGTCGTAGATGTTCTCGCGCAGGGTAACGATCTCAGCATGATGAGCTTCGGAAATTCCCCACACCAAAATGTGAAGTTTACACGGATCATTAGGAAAATAAGTGGTAATCTCCTCACTGATAAAGGTTTGCTTCAACTCCGATATTTGAAGACTTCCCTCGATCGTATCGTGGTCGGTGATCGTCACGAAATCCATCCCGCGTTCGCGCAGTTTTCCGTAAAGCTCGCACGGATCGGAGTAGCTATCGGGAAAATCGAAGCGCCGGAAGAGCCATTCTTCGGAACGCGCGCTGAACCGGGAGTGAATATGCAGATCGCAACGGCTCATGCGCGAGGAGCTACGCGCCGCAACGAGTGCGCCTTTCGGCAATCCAATCTCGATACGTCGTCGGGGTTCGGTTTTCGACCAGCCTGTCGGTCAGCCGCAGGACTTGCCGCCAGATCTCGGGATAATCCCGGTCCGAAGGGTGAATGCTCACGCGTGCAAGTGGCGCGCCGTCGAGTTGGCGCGCCAGCGCGCCGTTCCAAGCCAGGCTAACCACGCGACGCCATCCGCTCCGGACACTGTAGACGAGCGTGCGTGCAGGGAAATTATCGCCGGACCGCAGGTCGCGGACACCCGTCAATCGCGTGGTATATTCCATTTCCGCTTCGGCGGCCGCTCGCTCCGCCGCAGAGCCAAGCAACCATGCCGGGGCGATGAAACCGCGCGGCTTTAGTCCCGCTTCGACAAACTCGTCCCGCGCCTTTGTGATTCGACGTAACGCTTCGTCGTAGTCCAGATCGTAAAATTCACCCTCGTCTCTCGTATACAGTTGAGTAAGAAATCTTCCGGCCATGGTTTCACCATTCCGGCGAGGCCTCTCATGAAAATAGCCGTGGATCACGATTTCGTGTCCCTGTTCTTCGAGGCTCTGGAGCCAGCGCACGAAACTACGATCTTCCGCGAAGGAACCGCCGCGATGATAATTTGGCACCACCAGCAGGGAGCAAACCGGAACGCGGTGGCGGGACAATTCCGCCACGATTTCCTCCGCGATGGCCCGAGTAGCTGGCGCGACGTCATGCACGGAAACGATCAAAGCTTCCCTCTCCGCTTCAGCGGAAAGGGCGAAGATGGGAGATAACGATGTCGCAGTAGCGCCGGTCACGCCGGATTTTCGATGCCAGCAGCGAAGCAAACAAGCCTAATCGCTTCAGCCCCTACCATCAGCGCGCCATGCGGAGGATTTCCTGAAATTCCGCGCTCGAGAGGGGCTGGACGGATAATCGCGAGAGACGCAGAAGTGCCATGTCTTTCAGATGGGGGTTGCGCTTGATCTCATCCAGCGGCACTGGCCGGTGCAACGCTTTCTCCGGCGCGAGATCAACCGCGCTCCAATCCCCCTCCGTTGCGGTGGAATCGGGATAAGCCTCGCGGAGGACTTTCGCGATCCCGACCACGGCCTTGTCAGTCACACTGTGATAGAACAGGACCGAATCGCCTTTTCCCATCGCACGCAGATTATTTCGCGCAGTGTAGTTCCGCACGCCGGTCCAACTCGTCTTGCCGTCCGCAACGAAATTCGCCCAGGAATAAGCGGAGGGTTCTTGTTTCACGAGCCAGTAATTTTTCACCCTCTCTAAGTAACTGACCGCGCCCCACTCGACAACTCCGCGTCGAAAATGCTGTCATCCCGAGCCGCGCAGGCGGCGAGGGACCTCACAGTTGCAAATTGCGCTATCGCTAATCATGGCGCATCACCTGATGTATGCGCGTGTTGTTGCGCGGAAGCGGTAGAGCGCATGCGAGGTCCCTCGCCGTCTCCGCGGCTCGGGATGACACGCTCGCTTCAGCCGAGTTCTGTCGCCTTCGATTCGACAACTGCGCTCCTTTGTTTCACACTCGCTCAGATGTCGCGCGGCGTGTTTATCACATTCGAGGGCTCGGAAGCTTGCGGCAAATCAACGCAGGCAAAGCGGCTTGCTGAACGACTGGAAGAGATCGGAGTCCCCGTCCTCATCACCCGGGAGCCCGGCGGCACCGCGATCGGCGAAAAAATTCGCGACCTCCTCCAGTTCGCGCCGGAAAGCCTGGCGATGACCCCGGAGACCGAGTTGTTGCTGTTCGAGGCCAGCCGGAGCCAGCTCGTGCGTGAAATTATCCGGCCGGCACTCGAGCAGGGAACGGTGGTGATTTCCGATCGGTTCTTCGATTCAACGACCGTTTACCAGGGAGTTGCGCGCAAACTCGAGCCGGACATCGTCGAGAAACTGAACGATTTTGCCGTGGGCGGCGCTCGGCCCGACCTTACTTTCCTGCTCAATGTACCCATTGCGACGGCTCGCGAGCGCATGTTACGGCGCGTGCGCCCCGTCCAGGCCATCGATCGCATGGAGCAGGAGCCGCTCGAATTCTACGAGCGCGTTTGTGAAGGATATCGCGAACTGGCGCGGCGCGAACCAGGGCGAATTCGTCTGCTGGATGGCGCGCAGTCACCCGAAGAGATCGAAAGCGAAATCTGGCGCGAAATGTCAGAGCGTTTTCCCGCAATGGTGGAACCGCGGAGAAAAGAGGGCGCGGAGCGCGCTTCGTAAACAAATGGCTTTTACTCGCGCCAGCGCCTTCGAGTACCTCAGCCGCGCCCATGAGAACGGGCGTCTGGCGCATGCCTACCTGATCTCGGGGTCGCCGGGCAGCGGCAAGCGGGGACTCGCCTCCGATCTTTCCAATCTCGTCACGAGTGGGGAGGAGTCTGACGTTTTTGCTGCCCAGCCGCCCGGAGTCTATCTGGCCGAGCCGGAATCGAAATCGCGCCGCATCGTGATCGATCAAGTGCGGACGCTCGAGCGTGCGTTGCAGATGCGGAGTTCCGGAGGACGCCGGAAGGTGGCTATTGTGTCCGAAGCGGACCGGCTTCAACCGCAGGCGGCGAACGCTTTCCTGAAAACTCTCGAAGAGCCGCCTAACGATTCGCTCCTCATTCTTTTGAGTTCGATGCCGGAGGTTCTGCCAGACACGATTCTTTCCCGTTGTGTCGCGGTTCCCCTGGCTGCGCAGGAAAAGGCGGCGCCTTCCGTGGAAGAGCAGGAGCTGGTTGAGCTGCTTGGGACCGTTGCGAATCCGGAAGCGAAGGGCGTGGAACAGGCCTACCGGCTCGCGCGCGGCTTTCACCGTTTGCTGGCCCAAGTAAAGGAGACGATCCAAGTCGAGAACGCGGCCGCTTTGAAGCGCGAGGAGGCGCGTTACAAGAACACCACGGACGGATCCTGGCTCGACGACCGCGAAGATTATTTCAAAGCGCTTACGGAAAGTCAGTACCTGCGTCAGCGCTCCCGGCTTCTCGAAGTGCTCTTTCTCTGGTGGTCCGATGTTCTTCGCGCCAGCACAAATGTGGCGCGACGCGAACTTCCTGCCGCGAGCGATCGGACGCGCCTCCTCGCGCAAAAACTGTCGACCGCAGAAATTCTCCGGCGAATTCGGCGGCTCGAAGAGATGCGCGATCACTTGGGTCGAAATATCCAGGAGGCGCTCGCCATCGAAGTCGCCTTCCTGAGCGTCTTCACCTTCTGAGGTGTGCGGTTTTCAAACCGCCGCTCCTTCTCATTGTTCTCCGCGCGCCGACGGCATATCATCCCGGACTCTATGAGATTCGAAAACCAGATCGCGGTCGTAACGGGGGCAGGGCGGGGAATTGGACACGCCATCGCCGTTCGTCTGGCCAGCGAGGGGGCGCGCGTCGCTTCCGTCAGCCGAACTGAAGCGAATGCCAATAAAACCGCGGACGAAATCAACGCCGCCCGCGCCGACGCCTCGAAGGCGTATGCCGTTGATGTTGCCGATCATGCTGCCGTCCAAAAAATTGGCGCGCAGATCTTGGATGACTTCGGTCGCGTCGACATTCTGGTGAACAATGCCGGCGTCACCCGCGATGGCCTTAGCATGCGGATGTCGGTGGAGGATTGGGACACCGTTCTGAACACGAATTTGAAAGGCGCGTTCAATTTTACGCAGGCCTTGATGAGGCCGATGATCAAGCAACGGAGCGGCCGGATCATCAACATCAGCTCGATCAGCGGATTAATCGGCAATGCGGGCCAGGCCAACTACGCGGCCAGCAAGGCGGGATTAATTGGCCTCACGAAGACGCTGGCCCGCGAGCTGGCGAGCCGTGGGATTACAGTGAACGCCGTCGCCCCGGGATTGATCGAAACGGATATGACCACCGTGCTTTCCGAGGAGATTCGCCAGTCTATTCTGCAAAAGGTCCCGCTCGGCAAACTGGGCCAGCCAGACGATATCGCCGGCGCCGTGGCCTACCTTGCTTCCGCGGAAGCGAAGTACATCACCGGCCAGGTCCTGGCGGTCGATGGCGGCATGGTGATGTAATTGCGGGCCGCCAGTTGCTTGTCATCCCGAGTCGCGCAGACGGCGAAGGACTCTCAACTGCAAATTGCGGCACGCCACCGAGGGAGCGCGCAACTCCGGTCGCGAGGTCCCTCGTCCTCTGCGCTCGGGATGACGGCGCATTCGATGGCGCACCGGCAATTGTTGGCGAGCAATCTGCTTTTCATTCTCCGGCCTTCCGTTAGGCCAATCCGCGAAATGAAAACTCTCTCGGCTCTGCTCGCGATCGGGCTCGCCATCTTTGGTTACACTTATCTTCATCGCCCGATCAGTTATCCGGCCGGCATTCTCGTGGATTCCGATCCGGCCCAAATCGCAAGAGCCGACGGCCAGACGCCGATCGAGCATGGCGAATATCGTCTAAAACCACTCGCCCGCTTTTCGCTCGATGGGCGAATTTTGCACCGGAAGGTTTACCGCTACGATCGGCAAGCGAAGCTTGTGCCGGTTGATCTTGCGGTTGGCTGGGGCCCGATGTCCGACCAGGCCGTGCTGGATCAAATCAAGATCACTCAGAGCATGCGCTTCTATTGGTACGAATACCAATTGCCTCCGCCGATTCCGAAAGAGCGGATCATTTCGCATAGCACCAACCTGCACATCATTCCGGCGACATCCGCCGTCCTGTCATTCTGCAAATCACTCCGCCAGGGTGAGCTGGTTCATCTCGAGGGGGAACTGGTTGAGGCGACCGGTCCTGAGCTCGGCGCCTGGCGCAGCTCTCTCAGCCGGACAGATACCGGAAACGGCGCCTGTGAATTGATGCTGGTGCAGGATTGCTCCAGGATCAGTCCGGCGGACATCAAGCGGGCGAGAATCGTTAAGCACTGACCCACCTTATTTGCGCCCTCGCCCTTCTCGTTTCATGGTGAAACCATGGCGACAGAAAAAGCGACATTTGGGGCCGGTTGTTTTTGGGGCGTCGAAGCGACCTTCCGGGCCACTCCCGGCGTGACCAATGCGACCGTTGGATATGCCGGCGGCACCAAGGAAAACCCGACCTACGAAGATGTGTGCAATCACGCTACCGGACATGCTGAAGTGGTGCAGGTAGAATTCGATCCGGCCGTCGTCAGTTACAATCAGCTCCTCGATGTCTTCTGGTCGAATCACAATCCAACCACGCTCAACCGCCAGGGCCCGGATGTTGGCGACCAGTATCGTTCCGTGATTTTTCATCACACCCCTGAGCAGTGCCTCGCCGCGGAACAGTCGAAAGCCAGCCTGGACCAGAGCGGTCGTTTCAAGCAGCCCATCGTGACGCAAATCGAGTCGGCGCCGGCCTTCTATCCCGCGGAAGATTACCACCAGCGCTATCTGGAAAAGCGCGGCCTATCGCACTGCGCGGTTTGACGGCGGTCTTCGCTCGATGAAGCGCGAAGTCATCCGTTCCAGAAACTTCGTGCAAGACGCGGCGGAGTTCATTCTCCAGCACGCGCGCACTGCGCTGGCGGAACGGGACCAGTTCCGAATCGCGCTCTCGGGTGGCAACACTCCGCGCCCGATCTATACAGAGCTGGCCAGGATTGGGCGGGACCTTCCATGGGAACGGATCTATTTTACCTTTGGCGACGAGCGCTGTGTGCCGCCCGAGGATGAACAAAGCAATTTTCACATGGCCCGGGAAACCCTGTTCATTCCCGCGCCCGTGCCGGAGAAATCGATCGCGCGAATGCGCGGCGAGATCGATCCGCAGATCGCGGCCCAGGAATACCAGGACGGGCTTGATCTGCTCGCGGCGCAACGCGGCGAAATCATTTACCAGCACGACTTGATTCTCCTGGGGATGGGAGATGACGGACACACGGCGTCTCTGTTCCCGGGAACAGCGGCGCTGGAAGAGAAAAAACGCCGGGTCGTGGCCAACTTCGTCCCAAAATTCGACACCTGGCGGATCACGTTCACTTTCCCGCTCATCAACCAGGCGCGTCACATTTGTTTTTTAGCGAATGCGAATAAGAATACGGCGCTTCTCGAGAAGGTGCTGCAAGGCGACCAGCAATATCCCGCCGCCCGAGTGGAGGCATTGAATGGCGGCCTGACCTGGATTCTCGGTGAGTCCTAGAACCCGGCACGACTCCAGCTTTGAGTTTTCCCATGCGTAAGATCATCGTGACCGGTTCCGCGGGCCTGATCGGCTCCGAGACGGTCAAGCATTTCGCGACCGACGGGTATCGCGTGGTCGGAATCGATAACGACATGCGAAGCCGTTTCTTCGGAGCGGAAGCTTCGACCCAGAAGACGCGCGACCAGCTCGTCCAGACGATCCCGGACTATGAACACCACGATCTCGATATCCGGGACGCGAAGGGAGTGCTTGAGCTCTTCAAAGAGCATCGCTCCGATATCGCTGCCGTGGTGCATACCGCGGCGCAGCCTTCCCACGATTGGGCCGCGCGCGATCCGCAGACCGATTTCACCGTTAACGCGAACGGGACCCTGAACCTCCTCGAAGCCGCCCGCGAAGTTTGCCCGGAGGCGCCCTTCGTTTTTACCTCGACCAACAAAGTCTATGGCGACACGCCAAATCGACTGCCGTTGCACGAGTTGCCGCTTCGCTGGGAAATTGCCGGAGGCCACGAATACGAGCCGGGCATTTCCGAGACGATGAGCATCGATTTTACCAAGCATTCGCTCTTCGGCGCGTCGAAGGCGGCCGCGGATATTTTGGTGCAGGAATATGGGCGTTACTTCGGAATGCCGACCGCCTGTTTCCGCGGCGGCTGCCTGACCGGCCCCGCTCATGCCGGCACCGAGCTACACGGTTTCCTTTCCTATTTGATGATCTGCACCGTGACCGGACGGCCTTACCGCGTCTTCGGCTACGGCGGGAAACAGGTGCGCGATAACATCCACAGCGCCGATCTGGTGGACGCCTTCGCTGCCTTCATTCGCGCGCCGCGGGCGGGGGAAGTCTATAACATCGGCGGCAGCCGCCACTGCAACTGCTCCATGCTCGAGGCGATCAACCTCTGCGAGGAAATCAGCAGCCGGCGCTTAACCTGGAAATACGAGGAAGACAATCGAATTGGCGACCACATTTGGTGGATCAGTGATGTCCGAAAATTCCAGGAGCACTATCCGGAATGGAAGTTCCGTTACGGCTTGCGCGAGATCCTCGAAGAAATCTACGCGGCGGTGATTGGCAGCCAGACCAGGTAGGGATGCCTTTCCGAGGCGTCCGTCGAATGATTCTTTGAGACGGAGAGGGCAGACAAGTCGGACGTTTCGGAAAAACGTCCCTACCCGTCTTAGTACTCTTCGCCTTCGTCCTTCGCCGTCGATGCTGCGACGCGGTCCTCGATGCCGTAGACGTGAAACATGACCCCAAACCAATAGATGGGGATCAACGCCAGCCCGAAGCCCGCGGTAGCCGTGGCGGCAAGTGCACCGAGCAAGATCGCTCCAAACGCACCGGTTACGAAAAGGAGTCCAAGCAGCTTGTATCCTTTATAAACGTGCCCGAGTCCGGGAACCACGCTCAACAAGACCGCAACCAAGTCGCTCGCCTGACCCTCCGCAGTGTCCGTGTCCGGCGTGCGCACCCAATCGCATCGATCGCAGCTTGCCGCATCTTTCGGAAGCACGTGGCCGCAGAGCGGGCACTGCATGGTGTCGGCCGATATGATGGGTTCTGAAGTTGGCGCGTCAGTGTATTCCAAAAGTTCTTCCTCGGTTAACTCGGAGAGGCCTAACGGTCACAAGCCGCAAAGATTTCGTCAAGTAATCTCCACTACGACCCAACAGCTTTTCTCGCTGACGCCCGCCCACCTAGAGGTGTTGGAAAGCCTGGCCGCTCCTTCACCCGCGTTGCGGCGACTTCGCTCAACCTGACGAAAAGCGGCCCGCTGAGAAGCGGCTGTTCAATTCGGGACCGGTAAAGTAAAAACGCGTCATGCCGCAGCTCACGCCCGTTGTCGATTACTGCGATGAGCTGCTGCGGACCGGCGAGATAGGGGATTGGCCGAACGCGTTGAATGGCTTGCAGATCGAAAATTCCGGCGAGGTGACCAAGATCGGCGCGGCGGTTGACGCCTCAACGCGGACGATCGACGCGGCGATCGAGCGCGGGATAAATCTTCTCATCGTGCACCACGGCTTGTTCTGGCCGGGCCTGCAACCAATTACCGGTAGCCGGCGGCGGATGCTCGAACGCGCCTTTGAGCATGACGTTGCGCTCTACAGTTCCCATCTCCCTCTCGATATCCATTCTGTCCTCGGCAATAACGCGCAGCTCGCTGGCGCCTTGGACTTTGAGAACACCGAACCGTTCTTCGAGCAAAAAGGGCAATGTGTCGGCCTGAAAGTGAAGGCGAAAATTCCGCGGGCGGAGCTGGCGAACAAGCTCGAGCGCTCGCTCGGCGGCCCGGTGAAACTGTTTGCGGCCGGGCCAGAGCAAACGCAAACGATTGCCCTGATCACCGGAGGCGCCGGCGGAGAAATTTACGCGGTCGCAGGGGCGGGCATCGATACGTTCATTACTGGCGAAGCCCCGCATTGGGCCGCCGTGGCTGCGGAGGAAACTGGGATCAATCTGCTTCTGGGCGGGCATTACGCGACGGAGACCTTTGGGGTAAAAGCCCTGGCGGCTCATTTGTCGGACCGATTCGGGTTGCCGTGGGAATTTCTCGATTACCCGACCGGATTATGAGTTCGCATTTAAGCCAAATTCGTTCGTCACGTCTGCTACCAGCCATTTCCTAAGCGAACGCTCTATATGGATCTATCCATCTGTCTCGGTCTCGTGTTCTTGTTGCTGCCGATCGTCCTGATCGTGTTGGGTGTGGTGGAGATCCAGAAACTGAAGAAGACCGTGCGAGAGCTCGGCAGCCGCCTCGGAGCGCTCGAGTCGCGCGATCGCGGAGTCATTGCGCCAGCAGCGCCCGTTCAGACCGGGACGACCGCACCCGTTACCGAAGCGGTTTCGCCGCCACCGAGTCCAACGATACCGCGCGCCGTCCCGCCGCCGGTTTCGACACCGCCAGTCGTTCCAGAACCCGTTCCGCCAAGGATCGTCCCCAGCGTCCCACCACCGTTGCCCCCGCCCCGGCCCGCCGGCCCGCCACCGCCGCCTCCGCCCCTGCCAAGCCCCCCTCAAGCCGCGATCGACTGGGAAGCATTCCTTGGCGTCAAACTTTTCGCGTGGATCGGCGGCTTCGTTCTTTTCCTGGGGATCATCTTCCTGGTGAAGTACTCCTTCGACAACAACCTCATCACTCCGGCAATGCGGGTGGTGATCGGAACGGTCGTCGGGCTCGCCCTCATCGTGACCGGCTGGCTGACGTCCACCCGGGGATTCCGCGTCTCCGGTCAAAGCCTCTGCGCAACCGGGGTTCTGGTTCTCTACGGAAATATTTTTGCCGCCCATGTCTATTTGAATTTGATCGCACTCGTTCCTGCTTTCGCTTCCATGGCGATCGTTACGGCTGCGGCGTTTTTCCTGGCCGTCCGCATGAACGCCCAGGTCATCGTGGTCCTGGGTTTGTTGGGTGGTTTTCTCACGCCGGGCCTCCTTTCCACTGGAGTCGACAATCCAGTCGCACTCTTCGGCTACATCGCGGTCCTCAACGTTGGCATCGCCGCGATCGCCCTGCGCAAGCGCTGGGCTTATCTTATCCTTCTGGCCGCGGCCGGCACCGCGCTGACCGAGTTCGCCTGGGGCTGGAAGTTCTTCGAAACGCCAAAGGCAAACATCGCTTTCGTGGTTTTTCTTGGCTTCGAGGCGCAGTTCCTCGCGATTTTCGCGGCGCAGCGTCGCAAGGATCCGGCGGCGAATTGGGCGACGAGTGCCGTTGTCCTGCTTGGCTTCACGGCCCTGGCCGCGGCGTTTTCTTTCCTCGGCTATCCCGAGCTCGGTCGCCGGCCCGGTTTCCTTTTCACGGTTGCCTTCCTCGCGGAGGCGGGCCTGCTTGCCCTCATTTTTCTCCGATCGAAACCGACGGCCCTGCTCGCACCGGCCGGGGGCCTGGCCGTCTTTGCTTTTCTGGCCACCTGGACGGGAATTTACCTAAACGATGCGTTGCTTTGGTGGGGGCTGGGCGGGTACGTCGTCTTTGCTCTCCTGCACGCGGGTTTCGCGCTCTGGCCGAGAGGGGACTCGACGCCTCCGACAGAGGGGGTGTGGCAAAGCTACGTGCCGTTGCTGCCCCTCGTGCTCATCTGCCTTTGCGTCGGGAAAAGCGAAACGTCAGCAGCTGTCTGGCTTTGCGTTCTCGTTCTCAATGTTATCGCGGTCGGAGTGGCGTTTACGCGCCGTTCTCTTCCAGCGGTCGCGCTCGCTCTGGTCGTGACCATTTTCGCCGCGGCCTTGTGGATTTTGACCGCACCACCCGAGATCGATCTCCGCGGCTTCTTGATCGTGGTGGCCGGGGCCGGGGCCTTCTTTTTCTCCGCTGTGCTCTTCGGGGCCCGAAGGTTTTTCCCAGATTCAGAGAACGTCCGGCGAAACCTTCCCGCGCTCGCGGCAGCAATGCCATTCCTGCTCCTGCTTATGGCAATCGCCAAGCTGCCGATTGTAAATCCGACGCCTTTCTTCATCACGGCGTTTTTCCTTGCCGTCCTGCTGCTCGGACTTGGGGTTGTCTCCCGCACGAGCTGGATCGCGCTGATCGCACTTGCTTTCACCTGGGCCGTCGAACGCGAGTGGCAGGCGATTCATTTCACGGAGAGTTACGGAACGCTTGCGATTGGGTGGCAGGTCGCGTTCTTCCTGCTCTTTCTGGGCTATCCGTTTTTCACGGCGGAAGACCGCAAGCCTTTGCCGTGGGCCGTTGGCGCTTTGTCCGGACCTCTGCATTTCTGGCTGATCTACGAGATCATTCGCATGGCCTTTCCGGATTTGCGCAACGGATTGGTCCCAGCCGCCTTCGTTCTCCCGTGCGCCGTCGGCGCACTCTTCTTGATAAAGAAACAGCAAGTGATCCCGGCCTCCGGGGATGCGCGCCTGGCCTGGCAGGCGGGAGCCGCGCTGTTTTTCGTCAGCCTCATTTTCCCGATCCAATTCGAGCGCGAATGGATCACCCTAGGCTGGGCGCTCGAGGGCCTGGCTTTGCTTTGGTTGTTTCGCGTCGTGCCGCATCGGGGCCTGCGTTACGTCGGCGTTGGATTGCTCTGTGTTGCGTTCGTCCGCCTCGCCCTGAACCCGGCGGTGCTCGAGTATCATCCCCGGGCCGCGACTCCGATCTGGAACTGGTACCTCTACGGATACGGACTTCCGATCTTGTGTATGTTCGGTGGCGCCTGGCTCTGTCGCCCGACGCCGCAAACCGCTTTCGAGCGGGCGACCCCGACCCTCCTGAACTCGTTAGGCGCCATCCTCACCTTCCTGCTCCTGAACATCGAAATCGCGGACTATTTTTCCATTGGACCCACGCTCACCTTCTCTTTCTCCGGCAACTTCGCGCGCGACATGACGTATTCCATTGCCTGGGCGCTCTTCGCCTTCGTGCTTCTTCTCGTCGGCATGAAACGAAAAGCAGGATGGGTGCGTTACGCGGGCGTCGTCCTCCTGCTGGTCACGCTCCTCAAGCTCTTCCTGCACGACCTGGGGAATCTCAGTCAGCTTTATCGCATCGGCGCGTTCATCGGCGTCGCCGTTATTCTCATCGTCGCCTCGTTCGTTTATCAGCGTTTTCTGGTCCCGAAGAACAAGGACACATAGCGCCCTGCCCCAGGCGACACCTGACTGAGACATTGCGCATTGGCGCAAAAGAGAAAAGGGTAAGCCGCAGTCATCCGACCGCTTGTGGAAAAATCTGACAAAATATTCGTCGCCGGTCATCGAGGGCTCGTCGGGAGCGCGTTGGTTCGCAGGCTGGAGCGAGAGGGGTTCACCAATTTAGCGACGCGGGATCGGTCCCAGCTCGATCTGCTGAACCAGGCGTCAGTCGACCGCTTTTTCGCTGAGGCGAAGCCGGCCATTGTGGTTTTGGCGGCGGCCAGGGTGGGGGGGATCAAAGCGAATGACGATCTTCCTGTCGAGTTTCTGCTCGAGAACATTCAATTGCAGAACAACGTCATCCGCGCCGCCCACGAAAACGGGGTGCGGAAACTCTTGTTCATGGGCAGTTCTTGCATTTATCCCAAGCACGCGCCGCAACCGATCCCGGAATCAGCGCTGCTGACGGGGCCGCTCGAACCCACCAACGAAGCGTATGCGATCGCGAAAATCGCCGGGATAAAACTTTGCCAGGCCTACGCCCGTGAGTACGGCGCGAACTTCATCTCGGCCATGCCGACGAACCTCTACGGGCCTAACGACAACTTCGATCTGCTCTCGTCCCATGTTTTGCCCGCGCTTCTGCGCAAAGCGCACGAAGCCAGGAAAAGAGAGGAGCGCGAGATGTTGGTCTGGGGCTCGGGCAAACCGCGGCGGGAATTTCTCCATGTCGACGACCTGGCCGCCGCCTGCGTTTTCCTGCTTGAGAAATACGACAGCGCCGAAATCATTAATGTCGGCTGCGGCGAAGACATCTCGATCCGCGAGCTGGCGGAACTGATCTGTGACGTCGTGGGATTCCAGGGCGACCTGACCTGGGACGCGACCAAACCCGATGGGACGCCGCGCAAACTCCTCGACGTCTCCAAGCTGCACGGCCTTGGCTGGCGCCATACCATTGGATTACGGGAAGGGATTGCGAAGACCTACGAATGGTTTCTGCAAAACACGCCGCAGGAGGCCGTGAAATGAAAAAGCTGCGGGTCGGCGTGGTCGGCGTGGGGCACATCGGGAAGAATCACGCGCGCTTGTATGCCGCGCTCTCCGGCGCGCAATTCAGCGCGATCTACGACACGGATCAGGCCAGAGCGGATCAAGTAGCCAGCGAGTTTGGGATTTCGGCTGCGGGTTCCCTGCAAGAGTTTGCGGAGCAAGTTGATGCCGCGTCAATCGCCACTCCGACCAGCACCCACTTCGAAATCGCGCGCGAACTGCTGACGCAGGACAAGCATCTCCTGGTCGAAAAACCGATTGCGGAAAACACGGCGCACGCGAGCGAATTGGCAGAACTCGCGGCAGGTCGAGGGCTCGTCCTTCAAGTTGGGCACGTCGAACGTTTCAATCCAGTCTTGAGCGCACTGGAAAAGCGCCTGACGAATCCGCGTTTCATTGAGGCGCATCGGCTCTCGCCTTATCCGAACCGCAGTACCGATATCGGAGTCGTGCTCGACCTGATGATCCACGATCTCGAAATTATTTTGCATCTCGTCCGTTCGCCCGTGCAGACGATCGACGCCGTCGGCGTGCCGGTCTTGAGCCGTGGCGAAGACATTGCGAACGCGCGGCTTCGTTTCGAGAATGGTTGTGTCGCCAATATTACTTCCAGCCGGATCAGTCCCGAGCAGATGCGCAAGATCCGTGTCTTCCAGGAGAACGCGTATCTCTCGCTCGATTATCAAAACCAAACCGGCGAAATGTACCGGCGCACTGCCGAGGGCTTGACGAAAGAAACCGTGGAGATTGAGCGCGAAGAACCGCTCAAGCGTCAGCTCGCCTCGTTTCTCGAATGCGCGCACACCGGCCGCACCCCGAAAGTCTCCGGCTTTCAGGCCGCCGCTGCCCTGGAGCTGGCCGTGGAAATCACGAAACGAATTGCTGCAAATGCTTAAGGTGGATCGTGCGCTCCGCCGCGCGATGACAAGAAGTGGCGCCGGAGGTGCACAAAATTTGGCATCGCGCGCGGAGCGCACGATCCACCTGACATTCTAGATTTTCCCATGGGCCGCGCATCCACCATTTACTTTGTCGCGGGCGAAGCGAGCGGCGACGAACACGGCGCCGCCCTGATGCGATCGCTTCGCCAGCTTGGTCCCAATCTGGCCTTCGCCGGCCGCGGCGGCCCGAAGATGCAGGCGGTCGCCGGCGAAGGTTTCATTAACTGGAGCGACGCCGCTGCCGTGGTCGGGCTTTGGGAAGTCGTGAAACGGTATCCCTATTTCCGCGAGCAATTCCAGCGCGCGATCAATGAGATCGGGACGATCAATCCCGACGCTGTGGTGTTGGTTGATTACCCCGGATTCAATTTGCGTCTCGCCCGGGCCCTCCGGGAAAAATCGCCGGCATTGAAAATCATTTACTATATCAGCCCCCAGGTCTGGGCGTGGAATCGTGGACGAATCCGCCAGATGGCCCGCTTTCTGGACCTGATGCTCTGCATCTTCCCGTTCGAGGCGGAGCTCTACAACAAATCCGGCTTGAGGACCATCTTCGTCGGCCATCCGATGATCGAGAATCTCGCTGCACTCCGAACAGGCGAAGCACGCGATCCGAATTTGATAGGCCTTTTCCCCGGCAGCCGGGTCCGCGAAATCCGAAAAATTTTCCCGATCATGCTGGAAGCCGCACACGAGATTGCAGCCGAGCGACCGGATCCTCGCTTCGAAATCGCAGCCGCCTCGGAACCGCTCGCCTTGGAAATTGAGCAGATGTTAGCGGGATCGCCGCTGCGCGATCGCGCCCGGACTATCACCGGAGAGGCGGCCGGAACAATGCAACGCGCCTTCGCCGCCATGATCGCCTCGGGCACCGCGACCTTGGAAGCCGCGTATTTCCGGCTGCCGTTCGTCCTGGTTTATAAGGTGACGTGGCCGACCTATTTTGCGGCACGTCTCGTCTTGAAAACGAAACACCTGGGCATGCCGAATGTCCTGGCTGGCCGTGAGATCGTTCCCGAGTTCATCCAGCATGAAGCCCGCCCGGCCCTTATCTCCAATGCGGTCTTAAAATTATTGGATGATCAAGCTGCGCGTGATGTGATGACCTCGGAGTTCGATGCGATCATCGCCCAGCTCGGTGAGACCGGCGCGAGCGGGAAAGCGGCGCGGGTCATTCTCAATGAGCTGACCCAGAAGTAGCACGATGAACACCCACTCTTGCGGATGATTGCGCGATAACCGACCCCGATCTGATGAAAATCTTCGATATTTCACGGGCCCTTTCGGACGGCCTTGCGCCGTGGCCGGGTGACACGCCGTTTCATTTCGAGCTGAAATGGAGGATGGCGGAGGGAGCAACGGTGAACGTGGGCGCGATCCACATGGGTGTCCACAATGGGACGCATGCGGACGCGCCATTTCATTTCAACGAGGCCGGAGATCCGATTGATCGGATGCCGCTCGAGGCCTACATCGGCAAGGCGGTCGTAGTCGATCTGACGAAACTGTTCGGCGGCCCACGGGATCAGATTGATCGAGCGCGCCCAATCGGCGTGGCCGATATCGAGACGTTTTCCGGCTCGCTCGAGCAAGCGCCGCGGCTCCTGCTCAAGACCGGAGGTTGGGAGGATTCGAAAGTTTTTCCGGATTGGATTCCGGTGATGACGCCTGATGTGCCCGAGTGGCTGCGGAAACGAAACGTAAAATTGATCGGACTGGACCTGCCATCCGTCGATCCAATCGAGGCGAAGAAGTTAACTAATCATCATGCGCTGGCGGCCGCTCGCATTGCCATTGTTGAGTCGCTCGATTTGAGCGAAGTCGAAGCGGGGATCTACCATTTCTCGGCGTTGCCCATCAAGATCGTGGGGGGCGATGCCGGGCCGGTGCGCGCTATTTTGTGGCGCGATTGAGTCTCTGGGTAATGGAACCTCCGGACGGAGCTGCTTTCCTTGAGCGCAAAGGCGCCGTCTGGTTCGTTGCCGCGTTGGGGATTGTTCTATTCGCCATCACGAATCTTCCCTGGCACTTGGACGATTACGACCAGGCGAAGCAAGCGTTCACCTCCTTTGAGATGGTGGAGCAGGGACACTGGATTTATCAGCACACTCCCAACGGGTGGATCGCGACGAAGCCGCCGCTCGTGGGCTGGATCTCGGCCGGACTGTTCGCATTGACTCGGTCGTGGGAGCTGGCCTGGCGGCTACCGTCCTTTCTCGCGGGCCTTGCCCTTCTTCTCCTTATCACGCGAGCGGCTTCGGAGTACGGTCGCGCCGCAGCTTTCATCGCGGGAGCCGCGTTTGGTCTTAATTTGTTTACGCCACGCCTGGCTACGCTGGTGCGGACCGACATGCCGCTCGCGTTGATTCTGTTCCTGATCGGGTGGCTGATCCTGGAAAAAATTCGGAAACGCCAAGGCTGGAACGATCTCGATCGCTTCTGGATGTTTCTGTTGCTCACCGCCGCCATGTTGATCAAAGGCCCGATTATCTACGCGTTCCTGCTCCCGGGGATCGTGGCTTTCGCGTGGCGGGCCCGGGCAACAGGCGAGGCGGTGACGGCATGGTGCGGATGGTGGCCGTGGTTGACATCGCTCGCGATATTCTTGCTTTGGGCCGGGGCCGGGATTCTTTTTGTGCCCGAATTCTTGGAGCACGTCGTGACGCGGGAATTCGCCGGACGGTTCAGTGAAGCGACGCATCGATCGCAGCCAATCTATTTTTATCTGCCGCATCTTCTGCATCGGTTCGCGCCTTGGAGCATTCTCCTGATCCTGCTGGCGGTGCTCGGAGCCAGAGAGCAACGATTGAAGTTTCGCGACTGGTTGCGCACGCTGTCGCCAGAAACATTCTGGCTGGTTACCTGGAGCCTCGGGGGTTTGCTTGTCATGTCCTTCGTTCCCTCCAAGCGGATCGATCGTGTCTTTCCGATTTTGCCGCCGCTTTGCCTGCTGCTGGCCGCCCAGGTTTCAGCGCTTGGAAAAACCGAAAAGTTGCGAGGTGTGACCGTCCGGTTTTGCACGATCGCGATCATTGCCGCGTGCTTGTTCACGGGGGGCTACGCCGCCGGAAGAATCATGGTAGCATATCGCGACCATCGAGACGCGTTTGCCACCTTCGGCTCAGCGGTTCGGCAGGAAGCAGCCGCTCGCGGGTGGCGCTACGGCGTGGTTGGGCGCGACGACGAAGGGATGCTGTTGTACCTCCGCGGGACCGAGTTTCTCGACGCGGACCAGGCCGCGGAGGATTGGAACAGCGGGAAGCTGGACGGCCTCGTTGTACCCGAAGATCAATCGACCGATTTGCTTCCCCGGTTACCTGGCGCTGTCCTTTCAAGTATCGGGCCGTCTGGGGCGGCGGGGCGTTATCGAAGACGTTACCTCTTTCTGGTGCGGTCTTGACGCCCAAAAGCCGCTCGACTTTGCGGCTGCGATTTGTAGGCTCGCCTCCGATTGAACGACCTGACGGAGTTTCCGAAAGCAGAAATCGAAGCGCTCTGGTGTCCCTGGCGCGTCGAGTATTTCGAGCAGGAAACGCCCAATCCCCACTTCCTTACCGAGGCGGCCCAGGCGAGCGACGACGCCGCGCATCTCGTGATTACGCGCCGGAAGAACGGTTTCCTAATGATGAACCGCTATCCCTACAGCGTCGGCCATTTGATGGCGGTGCCGTATCGAAAAACGGCGGATGCCTCTTCGTTAGGCGAAAATGAAGTGCTCGAGCTTTGGAGTCTCGCGATGCACGGACAGAGGTTGCTGCGTGAAACGGTAAAGGCGCAAGGTTTCAACGTGGGTTTGAACCTCGGTCAATGCGCCGGCGCGGGCGTCCCTGATCATTTGCATCTTCACATCGTGCCCCGCTGGAATGGCGACACGAATTTCATGCCAGTCCTTTCCGGAACGCGTTTGCTCTCCGAAGGGTTGCGCAGCCTCTACGATAAATTAATCGCGACGCAGGAGCGGATTGCGGATAAGACTTCTCACCCATGACCAGCTGGATCGAACCGCCGCCAAAGCGCAAGGGAATGGGCTGTTTCGGCAAAGGCTGTCTGCTGATCGTGGTCTTGATTGTTTTGCTGGGTGCCGCGTTTTTTTACGGCGTCTACACTGGCACAAAGCCGGTGGAAATCCCCCAGGTGGAGACTTCGGAGGACGAACAGAACGCGGTCCGGGCGCGCTGGAATGAGTTTGAAGCCACCAGTCGGAGCGAACCGGACCTGAGTCCTCCCGCTCCGACAGTTGCGCCGGCGCCCGAGGAAGCGCCCACGCCCGATGCGGCGCCCGTTCCCGTGCCGTCGCCCCCTTCCGCTAATCGGATCGAGCTGACGGCCAACGACATTAACCAGTTGATTGCCGGCAGCCGAAAGGCCCGGGGCAAGGCTTTCGTTTCGATCGACAACAATGTCGCCCGTGTCCGGGTTAGCATTCCGCTGGAAAAAGTTGGATTCGCGGGCCGGTCCTTAAATGCGGAGTTCGCCGTGAGCCCGTCGCCGGACCGCAGCCCACGAAACCTTCAAGTTTCGCAGGTGTCGTTGTCGGGTCTTCCGGACGGAATGGTTGGGTCGCTCCTCGGCTCCCGTTCAGTCCAAAGTTACGTCGATGAATTTGCCGGCGAGCATGGCATCACGTCGTTCACGATCGAGAACAACAAAGTGATCCTCGAGACGACCGGCCGCGGCAGGTGATCATTGCATGATCTCGCGCACGAAGACGTTCAGTTGACCGTCGGCCTGCTTGCGCACTTCCGTGATTTCATAAGGCCGTGCTTCGTCACGGGTGACGGTCGTCCCGCGCGCCGGCGGGGTGTACCCGGCCGGGAATTCAACCACGATTCGGACCGATTTGCCCCCGCTGAGCGGATGCAAAACGGCATCGGTCAAGCGCGTTTTCGGCCGGAGGACGGCGCGGTTTGGCTCGGTGAAATTGACGACGAACTGGCCTCTCAGGTAAACGCGCTCGCCGGCGAGACCGCGCTCCGCCAGATCAGCCAGATCGGAAGTCTGGATGAGGCGGCCTACCGGCATTTTCCCCGGTGGAAATGTCTTCCACGTTCCGCCACCCGCGGTTGAGGCCAGCGAGTCGTCGACCGTTGGCGCCGGTGAGGCCGGCGGCGCAGCCGTCACGGGAGAAGCCGCCGCCACGACGATTGGAGTAGACGCGGCGGGAGGGGTGGCAGAGGGCGATTTTCGCGGCGGCGGCCAAAGCGGAACCGGCGGCGGATTTTGCGCGACCACCGGAGGGCCGGGTGAGCTTACAGGGGCGGGCGTCGGGGACTGCTTCCTGTTCTTCGCCAGTTTCCCGCTTTTCGGGGTAGCAGTGGGCAGAGGCGTAGGCAAAGGCGACGCGGCTGCCACTTCGATTTGCTGGGCGGGCTCCACGCGAATCAAGGAATTTTCTGCCGGAGGCGGGGGAGTGGGGGCGAGTCCCGCAACGACGGGGTTTTGCCGGCTGGGCGCGACCCGTTCACGATAACGGGTCTCCGCGGCCACGCGGGCCGAGTCCTTGAAAAGCGGCCACCCCGCTTGGAGATTCATATCCAGCGGAGGCTCCAGGGTGAATGTGCCCGCTCCACGCATCACGGTATAGCTCCCGTAAAGGAGCGGCATCGCCGTGATCATGATGCGGCCGTCCGGCAATCGTTCCGCGTGAATCACGGCGGAGAGATCATGCGTCCGGTCCAGTTTGATTTCCAATCCCGTGACCAGCATTTGCTTCATCAGCGGCAAAGCGATTGGATCGGACGGATAGACGTGCTCCAGCAAGGTTTCACCGTGATCGACCGCGCCCGTCAGCGCGACCATACCGGAGGCGAAGACGTCGTTCGGCGTCAGCTCGCGGGCTTCCACAATATGGAAACGCCCCACCACGTACGGGACGAGGCCATGCACCCGCTGAAAATTTCGGATGTAGTTCCGAGCGAGCGCAGCGTTCGTTTTCGCCAGTTCGGTTGGGCTCAGCGCGATATATCGGTCGTAAAGTTGTTTTGAGCTGAGAAATTCTCCCGGAGGCGCCGCGGTTAAGGCAAACCGCTTGGTTGGATCGATTTTGTTCAGCTTCTTTAATATGCGGTAGCTGTCCGGCCGCTCCGGCTGCCCGAAGATGTAAAAACTGCCGAGCCACGCGGCGAAGGCGGCGCCAGTGAGAAGTAGGATGGCGATCGACCACCCGAACATGTTGCTTTTCCGCCGCGGACGCCCGTAGGACTCCTCGTAGCGAAAATAGTCTCGATCCATCTACGCGCGCGCGCTTTGCCAATGATTCGTTTTCAAGCAGAGCGCGCTGCTTCGAACGACGTCCCACAGCCGCAGGTCCGGGCAGCATTCGGATTTTCGATATGAAAGCCGGTTCCGGTCAGCCCGTCGCGATAATCGAGAGTCGAGCCGCGCAGATAATCCGCGCTTTCACTGTCGACCAGAAATTCGACACCTTCCTTTTCGACAATCGAATCCCCGGCCTTTTGGTGGTCGAGCGACATTTCGTATTGCAGCCCGGAGCATCCGCCTTTCGCGATCTGGACCCGCAATCCTTTTCGTTCCTGTGGGGCCTGCGCCTCGAGCAGCAAACGAAGCTGGCGAACCGCGTTATCCGTTACGGTGATCATCGATGGTATCGAAATTATCGCTCCGGCCGGGCAAGTCAAACCAACCGGCCTCGGAGGGACGTGCTTAGTCACGTCCGCATGGGGCATAACGCAATGTCGTGCCGGACATTCAGAAGCATGTCCCGCCGGAAGATCCAGACAAAGCCGCATTTTAGTTCGCTCAATTCGAGAGAAAATCTAGATTGCCGGAGATGAGCCGCATTCGCCTACTGCCCGAAATTCTTGCCAGCCAGGTGGCTGCCGGCGAAGTGGTGGAGCGGCCGGCCTCGGTCGTAAAAGAGCTGGTCGAGAACAGTATCGATGCCGGCGCCGGAAAGATTGAAGTCAGCATCCGGCGCGGTGGGATATCGCTCGTTCGGGTCGTCGATGACGGTTGCGGGATGGATCGCGACGACGCGTTGCTTTCCCTGGAACGTCACGCGACGAGCAAGCTCCGCACGGCCGCGGATCTCGCGGCAATCGCAACCCTTGGCTTTCGGGGCGAAGCGCTCCCGAGCATCGCAAGCGTGTCGCGGTTCCGGCTGACCACGCGAGAGCCGGAGGCAATCGCCGGCACGGAAATCCTTGTCGCAGGCGGCCGGATCGAAACGGTGCGGGACGGCGGGGAAGCGCCGGGAACGCAGGTGGAAGTGCGCTCCATTTTTTACAATCTGCCGGCGCGCCGCAAATTTTTGCGGTCGGAAAATACCGAGAGCCGCAACATCGAGCACCAGCTTCATTTGCAGGCGATCGGTCATCCGCGGATCGCTTTCGTCTATGTCCGGGACGACCGAATCGTCTTCCAACTCCCCGCCGCCACCAGCCTGCTCGAACGCGTTCGCGATCTGCACGGCAATGAACTCGTCCAGCGTCTTCTGGTCGTGGAGGAACCCGCCGCCGCTGCGCACGTCCGGATCCGCGGATTAATCGGACGGGCGGGCGTAAGTCGGCCCAGCCGCGTTCAACAGCACGTTTTCGTCAATGGCCGCGCGATTGAAAGCCCGGTCCTCACCGCCGCGTTGCGCGAGGGATACCACACCGCGCTGATGAAAGGCCAATTTCCTGTGACGTTTCTCTTTCTGGACCTGGACCCTGCCGCGGTGGATGTGAACGTGCATCCGGCAAAACGCGAAGTTCGTTTTCGCGATCCCACCGCGGTGCGCGAAGCGATCGTCCAAGCGATCCGCAAAACGCTCGAAAGCGGACGCGGCGATTGGCAGCAGCAATTTCAACGGACCCCGACGCCATCGGCCCCAATTCCAGTGCCTGCCTTACCGGCGCCGATCGAGCAGCGGCAATTCCCCGAGCCTGCGGCAGCGCGCGTCATCCCGAGCCGGGCGGAAGGCGAGCGGCCCCGCCAACAACCGGACGCGCGGCCAGCCGAAGAAGCGATCAATATCGCCGGCTCCTCCCAGCAATTCCAGATCATCGGCATTCTCAACAAGCTTTATGTGCTCATGGAGAATCAGGACGGCCTCGTCCTGGTCGACCAGCACGCGGCGCACGAGCGGATCTTGTTTGAAGAATTGCGCCGGCGGATGGAAGAACAGGGAGTTCCGTCGCAGCGATTGCTCCTCGCCCAAACCTTCGAGCTGGCTCCACGCGACGCCGAATGGGTGGAGCGCAACGCCGGGACCTTGCAAAAGATGGGTATTGGCGTGGAGCCGTTCGGTCAAAACGCCTTCAAGATCGACAGCCTTCCGACGTTCCTCGATGTCTCCGATCCGGTGACTTTCATTCGCAAAGTGATCGACGGCCTCAAGAGCGCAAGCAACGGCAGTTCACCGCTGCGGTTGGGCGAAGACATGATCGCGAAGACCGTCTGCCGGCATGCGGTCAAGGCGAACGATCAGCTCGGTTATCTGGAGGTTGAGAAACTGATTAGCGATTTGCTCGAGTGCGACTTGCCCTACTGCTGTCCGCATGGCCGGCCGACGATGATTCAAATTTCGCTGGCCGAGCTGGAGAAGAAGTTCGGGCGAAAAGTGTAACTGGATTACTTCCAGTGCTTCGCGATCAGCGCTTTGATCGGGGCGGTCTGCAAGCGGTAGTTTTCCTGTTCAGGGTGCGGGACCTCGGGGAACCACTTCCACCAATACATTCCGGCGATAAAGGAATGTTTGGCCGGCAGCCCCAGGGCAATATCAATGCAACGCTCCTGGATTTCCGCCGCGTGGTCGCCACCAGTCTTGAATCCCCAGGGCTCGGCCGCGGCGCGTGAGCTTTCGTTGTAGCCGATCTCCGCGAAAAGAAATTGTTTGCCGTTTTGCTTGGAAAATTTCTCGAGTTCCCGGCAGCGCTTTTCCCACGCCGCCGCGATCTCAGACGCGCTCGGGTTGGCTGATTTCGTCAGCGGGAAATAGGCGAGCACGCCGATGTAATCGAGCGCATCCCAAAATTTTACGTCGGCATATTCATTCCAATTCGCCCCATAGGTGACCTTGCCATAATAAACGGCCCGCACGGCCGCGATGATCTTGCGCCAGCGCTCCTCGTGCTTCTGCGCAAAAGAGAATTCGAGCCCCACGCAGAACACGGCGGCGTGTTCGGCTTCGGCGATCCTCGCCATTTGCACGATCCAGGCCTCGTACTCCGCGTAGAAGGTGTTCCATTCCTCCGGGGTGGCAAAATTGATCTCGCCGCGCCACGAGAATTTCGTGCCCCAGTAAGCGATGTGCGGAATGAGCATCACCGTGATTCCGCGCTCACGGGCCCAGCGCAGCGGGGTGGTGATGTGAGAGGTGCTGGCGCCGGACCGGCGCCCGGTAATCACGTGTCCATCTTCGCGGATCTGGGCATAGGGATGGATGGCAATGCTGTTTACGCCTAGCGACTTTAATTCATCGAGCGCCGTCTCCATCGCCGGCGCCTGCCATTCGATCCCCCAGGTCTGGCACGAAACAGTCACACCTTTGAAAAGTGGCAGGGGGGCAGGTTGCTTACCGGGCGAGGTGATGGCTGTGCCCATCATCATCAACCCGCCGGCCACCCATGAAGAAAGCGAAAATGATCGTCTCATGAATAGTCCGCGCACCTTAGCCGTGAAACTGCCTCGCACAACGCCGCGGCCTTCTCCTTGTGCGAAGGATGCCCTTCGCTGATTGATCCGGGCAGAAAGTTGGGCGATGAGCGGAGCTGGCCGCTTACAGAATATGAATGATTATCTTATTTCCGTCCTGCTCGGGGTTGTCGAAGGCCTGACTGAATTCCTCCCGATTAGCTCGACGGCCCACCTGCGGGTGGTCGAAGCGCTTCTCCATCTCGATCTACGCGACAGTTTTTGGAAAATGTACACGATCGTGATTCAGCTCGGCGCGATTTTGGCGCTGCCGGTTTATTTTCGAGGAACCATCGCGAAATTCCTTTCCACCTTCCCCAAAGGAGCCCGGGGTGACCGCACTGTCTTCACGCATCCATTGAGCCTGACGCTCATCGCATTTGTCATCACGGCGATCCCGACGTGGTTGCTGAAAAAACAGATCGGCCAGAACCTGGAGAGTCTGGCTGTGATGGGATGGGCCATTCTCCTCGGGGGGGTGGTCATGTGGATCGTGGATGCGGTTTTTTCGCGGCCGCGAACGGCCAGCATGGAAGAAATGAGCTTGGTGCAGGCCGCGTGGATCGGGGCGGCGCAGATTCTTTCCGCCGTCTTCCCGGGCACTTCGCGCTCGATGTGCACCATCGCGGCGGGTCAAACCGCGGGATTGTCGCGCTCCGCGGCCCTGGAGTTTTCGTTTTTCCTCTCGATGCCGACAATGGCGGTCGCGACGAGCTACGATTTGCTTAAGGCAATCCTGCCGAATCGGGATGCCACGGAGGCCGGCCTGGCTCCGCTCGCGATGAATGGCCACCAATGGGTCGTTCTCGGGATCGGATTTGTCGTATCGTTTATCGTCGCGTTGGGCGTCGTCGCGTGGTTCATGCGCTGGGTACGCGCCCGCGGTTTCGTTCCGTTTGCCGTTTACCGGATCGTTTTAGGCATCGGGTTGCTTACGGCAGTTGCCCTGGGTTGGATCTAGCCAGAATGGGAGCAGGAGCCCTTCCGTAAGTTTCGGAAAAAATCGAAACGGAGCGCTTGCCATGGGAAAACGAAAAGTCTAAAAAGGACGCTCCCATGCTCCGAGCGCTTCAAACCGCCCTGTTTCTTTCGCTGTTTTTTCTCGCGCAAGCCCGGGGGCAGGACGTGTTTGTGCCCCGAGAGTTGAAGGCAATTCCGGTCACACAGTCCGACAAAGAGCGCCCTTCTGAAGCGCCGGTGCCGAAGGCGCTTCCCGTGGACGAGCCCACTGCGGTCAAGCCTCCTGCACCAGCGCAACCAACGAAAGCGCCGGTGAAGGCGCCAGCGGCGAAAATTCCGTCAGTTAAGGCCGAAGCAGTAAAGCCGCCGGCGGTCAAGGAACCCGCGGCGAAACCGAGTTCGGAAAAAGTCCGATCGGCAAAAACCGAGCCGGTAAAGGCCCCGCCCGTAAAGGAACCTGTGGCGGAACCCTCGGAGAAAATCCGGTCAACAAAGGCCGAGCCGGTGAAAGAACCCGCGGCGAAACCGAGTTCGGAGAAGCTCCAGTCCGTGAAAGCCGAGCCTATCAAAGCCGCGTCCGTGAAGGAGCCCGCGGCTGCACCTTCGGAGAAAGTCCGAGCGGCAAGAGCCGACGCGGTGAAGGAACCCGCCGTCGAGGCGCCTTCGGAGAAAGCCCGGTTGGTGAAAGCCGAGCCGGCAAAGGCACCGCCAGTGAAAGCCGAACCCGTGAAGGCGGCGAAGGCTACTCTAGAGGTAGTCCAATCAGCGAAAGCCGAGCCGGGGAAGGCGCCGCCTGTAAAAGAACCGGCGGTGAAGGCGGCGAAGGCTACTCTAGAGATAGTCCAATCAGCGAAAGCCGAGCCGGCGAAGGCGCCGCCGGTAAAAGAACCGGTAGTGAAGTCCGCTTCGGAGAAAATCCAATCGGTCAAAGCCGAGCCAGTGAAAGCGCCGCCCGTAAAGGAACCCGCAGTGAAGCCTGCCTCGGAGAAAGTTCAGTCGGCAAAAGCCGAGGCGATCAAGGCACCGCCAGTGACAGAACCTGCCGTGGAGACGCCGTCGGAGAAAGTCCGGTCGGCAAAAGCCGAGCCGGTAAAGGCACCGCCGGCGAAAGAACCCGCAGTGAAGGTGGCTTCGGAGAAAGTTCAGCCGGCAAAGGCCGAGCTGGTGAAGCAACCCACAGCGAAAGAACCTGCGGTGAAGGTGGCTTCGGAGAAAGTTCAGCCGGCAAAGGCCGAGCTGGTGAAGCAACCCACAGCGAAAGAACCTGCGGTGAAGGTGGCTTCGGAGAAAGTTCAGCCGGCAAAGACCGAGCTGTTGAAGCAACCCGCGGCGAAAGAACCCGCAGTGAAGGTGGCCTCGGAGAAAGTTCAGTCGATAAAGGCCGAGCCGGCAAAAGAATCCTCGGCGAAGCCCAGCTCGGAGAAAATCCAGTCGGTGAAGGCGCCTTCAGTCGACCCGATCAAGGTAGCCTCGATGACAGAGCCCCCGGCGAAACTGCAGGCGGCAAAAATTCAATCGGTCAAAATCGAACCGGTAAAGATCGCATCAGTGCAAGAACCCACCGTGAACGTGCAACTGTCGAACGGTCCCATGGAAATGGCGTCCACCAGGCTGGCGGACGGTTTCGATTTCCCGGTCGGTAAACCGGACGCCGAAGGCTACTACAAAGCCCGCGGGTTTCGTTCGGGTGGACACATGGGTGAAGACTGGGATGGCGTGGGCGGCGGTGACACGGATTTAAAAGATCCGATTTACAGCATTGGCGATGGGATTGTGGTTTTTGCCCGCGATGTGCACCTGGGTTGGGGAAATGTGGTGATCGTGCGGCACGCCTATAAGGAAAATGGCACGGTGAAGCATATTGACGCGCTCTACGGTCACTTGCATTCAATCATGGTGAAGCGAGGTCAAAGAGTCACGCGCGGGCAACAGGTCGGGACAATGGGGACGGCGCATGGCCAATACGATGCGCACTTGCACTTGGAGATTCGGAAGAATCTTGAGATCGGGATGAGCAGGGCGAAATTCCAGAAGAATCTTACCAACTACCACGATCCGACCCAATTCATCGCTTCACACCGGCGGCTCTCCGGTGGCGGCGCCAATTTTCAAGTGGCGATGAACACATTTACGCATGATGCAGGGCGCCGCTTCGATAACGCGCCGAATTTTTCCGCGCGCAAACGCAGCACCGCCCAGTCCTCGGCCGCGTTAAAACGAGCGATCTCCCCCGCGACTAGGTAGCTGCGCTTTAAGTAAAGCGTTGCCGCAGATTTGTGTCCTGCAGCAATCCGCCGCCCCTGCCGGAGGCCGTGTCGTGGTGGAGGAGCCCGGTGCCTGACGCCACCGGCTAATTTCTAACGTCCCACCGCGACATCCACTCGCTTCAGAGTCGCCCCGTGAGCGCGAGGATAAGGACGATGAGCAGAATCAAGCCGATTCCGCCGAACGGATAGTAGCCCCATCCCGAACTGTAACCCCAACCTGGAAACGCCCCAATGAGGAGTAGAATGAGGATAATGAGGAGGATATTGCGCATATGGCGGAGCGTAGGGCGGCAGGCTGCTGCATGACAATCCTTTTCTTTGGATTCTCCTGCTCCTGATCCCCTAACTGGCGGTCTGGTAAACTAAGATTAGGAGCAGGATCAGGATCAAGAGCAGGAAGTCGAAATCTCCTTGCAGCCGCATCCGCGCATCCTATCATTTTGCGCAGTCCCGAATGTGTCCGGCTGGATGCATCGGGACAATTTGTTGTCATTTTTTATTTCATGGCGAACACAATTTTGATCGGCGCGCAATGGGGCGATGAGGGCAAGGGGAAAATCATCGACGTCCTGACGGCCAAGGCGGACATCGTGGTGCGCAGCCAGGGCGGCAATAATGCCGGCCACACCGTCATCCATCAGGGGACGAAGTATATTCTTCATCTGATTCCCTCGGGAATTCTTCGCCGCGGAAAGGTCTGCGTCATCGGCAATGGCGTCGTAATCGACCCCGTCGCACTCGTCGCCGAGATCGAGGGGTTGCGGAAGCTTCGGGTCGAGATTGGGAAGAATCTATTGATCAGTGATTGCGCGCACCTCGTTCTGCCTTACCACCGGTCTCTCGATGAACAGCGCGAACTGCGAAAGGGTCACGCAAAAATCGGGACGACCAAGCGAGGAATCGGCCCGGCCTATGGTGACAAAGCCGCGCGCACCGGTCTGCGCATGGCGGATTTAATGCAGCCCGTCTTATTTTCGAAAAAGCTGCAGGCAAAAATCCGCGAAAATAACAGCATCCTCCAGGCGCTGGGCGCGAAGGCCATCAACTATCGCGAAGTGAACGAACGATATCTCGAGGCCGGCCGGAAACTGCAGCCCTTTGTTTCCAACACCGTTGTTTACCTCCACCGCGCGCTCCAGCACGGAAAAGAGATTTTGTTTGAAGGGGCGCAGGGCACGTTTCTCGATATCGATCATGGAACCTACCCCTATGTGACTTCTTCGAATACAACGGCAGGCGGCGCTTGCACGGGGACCGGCGTGCCGCCGCATCGGATGGATTTGGTTCTTGGAGTGATGAAGGCGTATACGACCAGGGTGGGCGAGGGAGCGTTGCCCACAGAAGACGCGACCCTGGCCCGGATGCTTCATGAGATGGGGCGGGAGTTCGGGGCGACCACGGGCCGGGCGCGACGCTGCGGGTGGTTTGACGCGGTGGCCGCCCGCTATGCCACCATGATCAACGGGATCGACGAGCTGGCTGTGACCAACCTCGACGGCCTTGACGATGTCGATCCGATCCGGGTCTGCGTGGGGTACCGATTAAACGGAAAGCGGCTCGAGGTTCCGCCGTCCGATGCGGCCCAATTGGAGAATTGCGAGCCAATCTATCAGGAGTTTCGAGGATGGAGACAATCAACGCAAAAAACGAAACAACTAAAGAATCTACCTTTGGCAGCAAGGACTTACGTAAAGGCTATCGCAGAGCTCACCGGGGCTCCCTTGAGAATTGTCAGCGTAGGCCCCACGCGGAACGAAACGATTATTCTCTGACCAAGTATGGCGGCGATTGCCAAATTAGTCCCTCGCCACATCGCGATCATCATGGACGGCAACGGCCGCTGGGCCCGAAACCGTGGTCTGCCGCGCATCAAGGGCCATGAAAAAGGGGCGGACGCAGTGCGAGCCTGTGTGGAGGCTTGCGGCGAACTGAAGGTCGAGTTCCTGACCCTTTACGCTTTCTCGGCGGAAAACTGGCAGCGACCAAAGACGGAGGTTTTCGCGCTGATGCGGCTCCTCGAGCGTTTTCTGAAAGAGAAAACCCCGGAGTTATTGGAGAAGAACGTCCGGCTGCAAGCGATCGGGCGTTTGACCGATCTGCCGGAGCGCTGCCAGAAGCAGCTGCACGAATCGATCGAGCGCACAGCGTCGAATACGGGATTGACCCTGATTCTGGCGCTGAGCTACGGAGGCAGACTGGAAATCATCGATGGAATCAAGAGCCTCCTGCGTCAGATCGATTCAGGGCATATCGATCGGGCGATGATCGACGTGGATATGTTTAGCAAACATCTCTACACGCGTTATTACCCCGACCCGGACCTGCTCGTCCGCACCTCGGGCGAAATGCGCCTCTCAAATTTTCTCCTTTGGCAACTTTCCTACACGGAGATGTACGTTACTCCCAAGCTCTGGCCCGATTTTACCAAAAAGGACCTTTTTGACGCGGTGGAGGATTTCGGCCGCCGGAACCGGAGGTACGGGGCAGTTGAGCTGTAGTTACGCGTCAAACAAACGCCGCGGCCACTGAGTCTGCCAGCAATTTTCCCTGGCGAGTCAGGACGAGATTTCCATCTTTTTCCTTCAGCAAACCAAGGTCCTCGAACTCGCGGCGTTCTTCTGGCCATGAAGTCAGCTCCGCGGAGGCAACCCCTCTTCCCGTTCGCAGAGACAATGCGATTCGCTCGGCTCGTTTCATCTGAGCGGTGAGGATTTCGGTCGAACTTACAGCCGTCGTACCAGCGAGAACGCGGTTGGCATAGTCGCGGTAATCCGAAATGTTTTGGTAGCGCTCGAAACCCACTGTGGAAAATGCGCTTGGCCCAATCCCCAAATAATCTTCTCCGGCCCAGTATCCGCGGTTGTGCGCGGAGGCGTATCCGCCGCGCGCGTAGTTTGAGATTTCGTAATGCTCGAAGCCAGCGTTCTCGAGCATTTCCATGGCGCTCTCGAGGAACCTCGCGTCCGAGTCGGGATCTTCGCGGAATTCGCCCCGAGCCTGCCGGGCGAAAAACTCCGTGTCTTCCTCGTAGGTGAGGCAATAGGTCGAGATGTGCTCAGGTCCAAGCGCGATGGTTTTCCCGAGCGTGGCTTGCCACATGGCCAAAGTCTGGCCGGGGAGGCCGAACATCAGGTCGATGTTCACATTGGTGAAACCCGCGTCGCGCAAAATCTGAAACGAATCTTCAGCCTGGGCGGCGTTGTGCTCCCGGCCAAGCAGGGTGAGCAATTCGTCGTCCCAGGATTGAACGCCGAGGCTGATGCGGTTGACCCCCAAGCTTCGGAGTAAGGCGGCTTTGCGCGGCGAAACGCTTCCCGGATTCGCTTCCACAGTCCACTCGCGCAACGCAGACAAGTCGAGGCGATCCCGAAAACCGCCCAGGAGATGCTGAAGTTGCGCCGTTGCCAGCGCGGTTGGCGTCCCGCCGCCGATAAAGATGGTTTCGGGAGCCACGGTCAAACGAGCCTGCTGCTCATCGAGTTCGCGCAGAAGCGCCTCGCAGAATCGCTGCGTCTGCGAGCTGTCCGCCCGCTCCTTGTAAAATGCGCAGTAGGGACAAATGCGCGCGCAAAACGGAATGTGGACGTAGAGGTGCGGGACGACCTCCGTCGTTGGACGTTGGACGTTGGACGTTGAACGTAGGACGTTGGCTTCTTCCCTCATAAAGTCCGTTTCCACCGCTCAATATCTTGCCGATTCGATTCTTAGCTCTGTTTTTTTTCTGCGGCCTCGCTTCGGCTCATGCGCAGAGCGCGCAAACCCTGCCCACGCGCTCGGTCGTCTATTCCGCGCATGACCCCGCCGCGATCAAGGATTACCGGACCGATCCCGCGATCGTCCGCGCCATGGTCGACCGGCTTCTCCTGGCCGTGACCGGCCAGAGCGATCGGGTGCGCGCGTGGCGGTCGCTCGTTTCGCCTAGCGACAAGATTGGCATCAAGATTTCCGCGGCCGGCGGCGAGCTTTTCACCACCCATCGCGATGTGGTCAATGCCATCGTCGACGGTTTGGTCGCGGCGGGACATCCTCGCAGCGGCATTATCGTCTGGGATCGCAGCCTTGGAGGAATGAAAGACGCGGGCTATCGGCCCGGCGCCGAGGGCTATCGGATGAAGTCGATCGCGCCGCGAGATGGCTACGACCCGAAAGTGATCTTCACCGCGCCGCTTCCAGGAAAATTAATCTGGGGCGACCTCGATTTCCGAGCCGATCGAGGCACCGTCCCCCTGCTTTCGGATGAGGAACAGACCAGCGACGAAAGCCATTTTTCGCGAATCGTTTCAAGCGAGGTCACGAAAATCATTAACGTCCCGGTGATGAGCGACAGCTCAACCAATGGCGTGGCGGGTTGTTTGTATAACGTCACCATCCCAAACATCGACAACTGGCGGCGCTTCACTCAAGTCCAGGGTTACGGTGGTGTGGCCATCGCCGAACTTTACAATACCGAATTGATCGGCAAAAAGGTGGTTCTAAATCTCATGGACGGACTGGCCGCGCAATATGCCGGGGGCCCGCAATCCCAGCCCAATTACGCCGTGCATCATGCCACGCTTCTCGCAAGTAAAGATCCCGTCGCCATCGATGCTATTGCCTTGCAACGGATTGAGCAATGGCGCGTGAAGGCCAAACTTCCTCCCATCGGTAGATTGGCGGCTCACGTGCAAGTCGCCGGGCAGATTGGGATTGGCAATGCGGATCTCGCGCGCATCGAAGTCAGGAACGTCCACCGGTGAACTCGCGCGAGATCAATCGTTTGCGCGGGCCGATTCTTCGATCGGTTTCGCGTTCCTTTTATCTTTCGCTCCGAATTTTGCCAGCACCGCTTCGGGACCCGCTTTCGCTCGCCTATCTTTTGGCCCGCACGACCGACACCATCGCGGATACGAGTGAGGCACCGGTGGAGTGGCGCGGGGAATCGCTTCGAAACTTGGCGGCTGCGATTCAAGGAGACGCACCGATTACCGTCGCGGCTGACATCCTCGCGTCATTTGCCCCGTTTCAAAACGACGAGGCAGAGCGTGCCTTGATCGATGCGTTGCCGGGAACCTTGGAGTGGCTCAATTTGTTAGGCGCCGGCGATCGCCCTGAGGTGCGGAATGTTTTGCAGAAGATCAATCAGGGGCAAATGCTGGACCTGGAGCGCTTCGGAAGCGGTCAGGGAATTCGCGCGTTGCCCACGGCATCCGATCTCGATGAATACACCTACCTCGTGGCTGGATGCGTCGGGGAGTTTTGGACTCGCATCTGTTTCGCGCACGTCCGGGATTTCAGCGATCGGCCGGAATCAGAGATGCTGGAGCTGGGCGTGAAATACGGAAAGGGCCTGCAGCTTATCAACGTTCTGCGCGACGCGGGTGCGGATTTGCGGGAAGGGCGCTGTTATCTCCCCTCGGAGGAGTTGCAGTCGTTAGGCCTGAACCCTGAAGAAATTCTCGCGAGCCCTGGACGCGTCGAACCAGTCATTCGGCGATGGCGCGAAAAGGCGGAGAGCGCCATGTCCGCCGGGCTGGATTACGCCTGCGCAATCCGGTCCCGCCGCGTTCGCTTTGCCACCGCTCTCCCGGCCCTGATCGGTGCGCGCACCCTCTCGCTCTTGCGCGAAGCGGGGGCTGAAATATTCGAGCGCCGGGTGAAAGTTCAGCGGGTGGAGGTCAGGAAAATGATGTCCTCACTCGCGACCCGGCTCGCTTCGCCCAGCTCGCTGCGTGAAAGCTTTCGGCGTCTTTCGCGATAGGTAGATCGGGTCGAGGCCCGATCCACCTACCGAAAATAATTGCGCTGCTTCTCGGTGATCGGGCGGCCGAGCCGTTCCAGAACTTGCAGCATATCTTCCCACACTTTCCGCTTCTCGGAAGGCGCCTGGTTCCGAAGCAAATAGGAGGGGTGATAAGTAATCATGAGCGGCGTGTCCTGATGCGAGTGCCACCTTCCGCGAAGTTCCCGCATGACCCCGCGAGTTCCGAGCAATCCCTCAACCGCCGTAGCACCGAGAGCGATCAAAACTTTTGGCTGAATAATGCCGATCTGTTCCGCCAGATAGGGCAGGCAGGTCTGCATCTCCACCGGCGTGGGTGGCCGGTTGCCTGAGCTGCCGGGCGGCATGTCCGGCCGGCACTTCAGAACATTCGCAATGTAAACATCAGCGCGCTTGAAGCCCATAGTCTCAATGATCTTTGTCAGCAGCTGACCCGCTCTACCGACGAACGGTTCGCCCTGGGCGTCCTCGTCAGCTCCAGGCGCCTCGCCAATGAACATCAATTCGGAATTCGGATTGCCGACACCGAACACGGTTTGCGTGCGTGTGCGCGCGAGGTGCGGACACTTGATGCAAACCGCAACGCGAGCCCGGATGGGTTCCAGTAAGGCCGTTTTGTCCGCGACCCCCCGGGGGGGCTGGCGCGTGCCGACGCCGAGGCTTTGGCGCGCAGGAGGCGGTGCCGTTATGGATAGCGCTGAGCGCACCTGTCGTAGTTCCGCCAGCGAAGTTCGCGACGCCCGTGGCAGTTTCTCCCCCCGATCGCGAATCTGTTCGAGCGCGCCCATGACAAGATCGAGGGCAGAAGGAAATTCGCTCACAACGTCAGTAACCATCTGAGGTTTTGCGTCGGACGGCAATTCCTTTGATCATTGCTCAATGAGTTCGCTCCTTTCCGACTACGCTTATGTTTTGCCGGAAGAGCTGATCGCGCGGCGACCCCTCCTGCGCCGGGAAGATTCCCGAATGATGGTCCTGTATCGCCTTGAGCAGCAAATCAAACATCGAAAGTTTGCTGAGGTCGGCGAATTTCTCGCGCCCGGCGACCTGCTCGTCCTGAACAACACGCGCGTGATGAGCGCGCGAAGATTCTCCGACGATGGCAAAATCGAGTTTCTCTTTCTCGCGCAGCTGGGAGCCAAGCGTTGGAAATGCCTGGTCAAGCCTGGTCGGAAAATGCGGGTGGGTGCCGTGGCGAAAATTAACGGCGCGACCGCACGCGTTGAAGAAGTCTGTGCCGGCGGCGAGAGGGTAATTTCATTCGGAAGCGACGAGAATCTTTCTGAAGGAGGAATGGTCCCGCTCCCGCCCTACCTTGGCCGGCAAAGCGATCCGCGCGATGTCGAGCGGTATCAAACCGTTTTCGCGGAAGTGCCTGGCGCCGTCGCTGCGCCGACTGCCGGGTTGCATTTCACTCCCGAAATTCTCGCGAAGCTTCCGCATGCATTCATTACCCTTCATGTCGGGACCGGAACGTTCCAACCGGTCAAGACGGAGAAAATCGCCGATCACCGGATGCACGAGGAGCAATTCTCCATTTCCGATTTCGCTGCGGCTGCAATCAATGAGGCTAGCCGGATTGTTGCGGTGGGGACGACCACCGTTCGGGTGCTGGAGGCGGCTCTTCGTGTTGAGGGAAAACTGGTCGGACAGAATGGTTCGACGGACATCTTCATTCATCCACCCATGAAGATCCGGCAGGTCGACTGTTTGCTCACAAATTTCCACCTGCCTCACTCGACGCTGCTCATGCTGGTAAGCGCGTTCGCTGGCCGGGACTTTCTCTTGGCCGCGTATTCGGAAGCGATCCGGGAGCGATACCGTTTCTACAGTTACGGCGATTGCATGCTGATTGTGTGACGCCGGCGCTGGCATAGATTCCGCGATTTCAACTCGGACGGTGCAAACTCCGACAGCTCTCTCTTTTTGCGCGAGCGTGCCCTCAGGCGGTTCGCGTGGATGAGTTATCTGCCGGCGCCCCGCCGGGGCTACTAATGCTTCTCGGCGGGTAACAGGTGGCTTGCACGACCGGCTACTCCGTCACCCCCCGCCTTCGGCAGAAGGGGAACTCACAACCGGGAGGTGGGATCGCAAGACGCATTGCCTGTGGTATCGTTGCCAATGGAGTCTGTCGATGAACCCAAAGGAGAACTGGTCATTCGCACGATCGCAATGCCCGCCGACACGAATCCGAATGGGGATATTTTCGGCGGGTGGATCATGTCGCAAATGGACCTGGGCAGCGGAATTCTAGCGGCGAAAACGGCAAAGACCCGCGTGGTGACCGTTGCGATGGAAGGGATGTCGTTTCTCCAGCCTGTGCGGGTGGGCGACACCGTAGCCTGCTACGCGTGGGTCGAAAAGATCGGGCGCAGCTCAATGACGATCCCGGTCGAGGTCTGGGTCCAGCGCTACATGAGCGGAGAACAGGTGCGGGTTACGCGTGGAGTCTTTATTTACGTGGCGGTCGATAGCGAAGGGAAGCCGATTCCCGTTCAGCGCAGCGTTTGACCTCTTAGGCAGGAATTAATCCTGGATTCCGGGACGTTCTTCGCGCACTCACTCACCATTTAGATTGCTGGGAACGGCTTGCGGACTCTCCGATATCTCCGTTTCCTCGCCAAGCTCAGTTGGCGCCATCAACTCGGGCGGTGGCTTTTTGGGGTTTGCCCGACGTAACTCCGCCAGATGGCGCTCGCGGTTGACCTGTAATTTCTTTCGGTATTTTGCGTAAGCGCGTTCCTGACGTCCTCCGGTCGTGAAGTAGCGCGATAACTTGACCGGCCGGGGCTCGCGGTTGGCCTTTAGTTTTTTTTGGTATTTTGCGTAAGCGCGTTCCTGGCGCCCGCCTGCGGTGAAACGCGAGCACGCGGTGGTACTGAGGGCCAGCAAGAGAATGAGGCAAAGCGATTTCATAAGTGGTGGTCTCTGGTCAGGCAACCTTTTGGGCAGGGCCGGCGGGAGAGAGATCGAGCTGTTGCGACCCGACCAGTTCGTCCACGGCTCTGTAAATCTTCAGGTCGTTAAAGCAACACTCTGGAAGCAAACTGGAGAGGGTCGTTGGTCCGCGACCCACGATCTGCCAAATTTGTTCCGCCACGGACTGCAGCTTGGCAGGCGCGCGGGCGGGCCAGGCCAGATTCGATCCTCGCCGTTGAAGGGTAGCCGAGCCATCGGACATGCGACGTTTCAGTTCGTTTAGTTCGTCTCGTCCCTGTAACGCACTGATCAGCATCTCATCTGGATTTCGGGCGATTTCTTCCGCCTGCATTCCGGCCCGCAGCTGCCGCTCACCGGAGGAAAATGAAAACGTGCCCGCCAAGGCTTCGCTCAGGAACAGCTGGGAAAAGGCCTCTTCGCCGGTCAGATGCTCAAATTGGCCAGAGAGCGGCTGTCCTTTTTCGAAGTAGAACGCAGAAATCAGCTGGGAACTTTCGTTCGAAATCCGGAGCTCACCGGTTTGCGACGAATTCACAATCGTCTGGTAAACGGTAACCAAATCGAAGTTCGAGAGGCTGCCGCTCAACTCCAGGCAATGACTCTGGGAAAGCGTGAGGTCTCTCGCCTGCGCGAGCCGGAAGGCGAGTTGCTCGCTGAGGTATTGAAAGAATGACGGAACGCGACGGACCAGTTCGGGAAAGTTCTCGCGGTGGAAACATTGGAGACTCACCGGTTCGCGGGTGCGTACCAGGTATTTCCGCGGACGTTCGGTCAAAATCTCGACGTCGCCGAAAATGTCTCCCCGAGAGAGATAGGTATCCGAGACATTCTTGACGCTGCTGCGGACCGCTTCCACGACACCACGGTTAATGATGTAAAAGGCGTCGCCGGAATCGCCGGGGGCGTAAATGGTTTCGCCGGCGGCAAGGTGCCGGGTCTCCGAGAGCTCGCCGATTGCCTTCAGTTCCAGCGGCTTAAGCGAGGTGCAAAAGCCAAAAAAATCCCGGTCGACCATTCCATTTCTATAGCAGGAGTCGTGCAGAAGACGGCTGGATTATCGTTCAAAATCCGGTCTTCAGGGGCCCGGCGGAGTTGCAACTGCCGTTTGCGCCGCTAAATCTTCGCCATGAGCGAGGTCGCCTACCTCTTGGAACGATTTCCGTCGTTTGGCCAGACTTTCTGTTACCGCGAGGTAGCTGAACTCGAGCGCCAGGGTACCAAAGTTCACGTTTATTCGATCCGGCGGCCGACCGACGAGCCCAAGCAGGATTGGGATGAACAGCTTGTCGGGTGCGTGCATTACCTGCCCGACGAAAATTCCCTGGTGCGGGAGGTCGACCGGTTATTGCGCGACGGGAGGATGCCGGGTGCGACGCAAGCCACGGTGGAGAAATGGGGGAGGCAATCCGATTTTCTGCGCCTCTATCAGGCGGTTTACGTGGGGATGCGGATGCGGCAAAATGGCGTTCGGCATCTCCACGCGCACTTTGCAGGAATGGCGGCGCGGACTGCATTCTGGATCAACCAGTTCTTTGGAATTCCCTACAGCTTTACCGCGCACGCGAACGACATTTTTGCACCGCGAGACTTCGTGGTTTCACTCGCGAAACTGATGGAAAGCGCAGCGGCGATCGTGACCGTGAGTGATTACGCGGCGGAGCTCCTTCGGGACCGTTTTGCCGAAGCGGCCTCGAAAGTCCATCGAATCTACAACGGGGTTGACCTTTCCCGCTTCCATCCGGTTGACTTCGGTAGCGGAATCCCAGCGATTGTCTCCATTGGCAGACTGATCGAGAAAAAGGGGTTCGCCGATCTCATCAGCGCGTGTGGCCTCCTGAAGCCGCGCGGGCGTCAGTTCATTTGTGAAATTACCGGTGAAGGACCGCTTGAGACGGCGCTACGATCGCAAATCGTCAAGGAGGGCTTGGAATCGTGCGTGAAACTGGTGGGGCCCCAGACGCAATCTCAGATCGCATTGCGCCTGGCGCATGCCACGATTTTCGTTCTGCCCTGTACGCGGGAAGAAGGTGGGGGGATGGACAACTTGCCGACCGTCATTATGGAGGCCATGGCCGCGGGGTTGCCGGTTGTTTCAACGCCACTCGCTGGGGTCCCGGAAATGGTCGAGACCGGCGTGAATGGCTTGCTAGTTCCGGAACGTGATCCGCCGGCAGTCGCGGGGGCCGTCGAGTACTTAATCGCCAACCCCGAGCAAGCGCGAAGATTTGGCGACCGTGGTCGCCAGATCGCGCGCGAAAAATTCTCGATCGAGGAAAGCGTTCATTCTCTGCGCGCGCTGTTCGGGCCGTAGCCGCTTCGGCTACGGCGAGATTTTGCTCTTGCCCTAACAATTATCGCAGTGCGAAATAGAGCTATGAAACTACCCCTGCGCGTTCTCTCCGCGGCCGCACTCTGCTTCCTCTTCGCCGCGGCTTCCCAGGCCCAGAACTGGACCGAAACCTATAACCGCCTTCTCGGCAAGTACGCCACCTCTGGCGGGGTGAAGTACGCCGCGTGGAAAGGCAATGCGGCCGATCTCCAGGCGCTCCAAACGGTGGTTGACGGCATTGCTAAAGAAAGCGTGTCCGGCATGAGCAAATCGCAGCAACTTGCTTTCTATTGCAACGCCTACAACGCGTGGATCCTGCACGAAGCGCTCAAAAAATATCCGACCAAGAGTGTAAAGGACACGCTCTATACTTTTTTCACCAGCAAACGGATCACGGTGGCCGGGCAGCAAACGAGCTTCAAAGCGTTCGAAGACAATGTGATTCGAAAAATGGGCGAGCCCCGCATCCATTTCGCGTTGAATTGCGCGAGTCGCAGTTGCCCTCCATTGGGCCGCCAGGCTTTTGCCGCTGGCAATCTCGACGGACAGTTCGAGACGCTGACGAAGGGTTACGCCAACTCCGACAAGGGCGTGCGCTACAACGAGGCGAACAAGACCGCTGAGCTCTCGAAAATTTTCGATTGGTACAAGGATGACTTCAACGGCCAGGGGGGCGCGCTGGCTTTCATCAATAAGCGTCGCGCTACCCCGATCCCGAACGACGCCAAGATCAGCTATCAGGAATACGATTGGGGTTTGAACGAAGTGAAGTAGGGTCAGGGAATGGTGTCACTCGCGCACGCTGAAGAAGTGAGACAGCAGCCCCGTTGGCGTGCGCGCTGGAATGCGTTTCGTCATCCGATCGCCGAGGAAAAGGCGCGCGTCTTGAAGGAGCGCTGGGAGTCGCTTCCGCTCGAGCTTCGCACGAACAATCAGATTTCAGGCCGGCACCTGACGCACTGCGGGTTCACGCTTGGCGCAAGTTACTGCTCGTTTCATTGCACGCATTGCTATCTCCCAAAAAACGCGAACGAGATTCCGATCCCGTCGATCGCGCAAGTGAAGGAGCAGATCGACGCGAACCGTCGCTTGCAAGGTCCAGGCGGCGGGCTTCAGATCACGGGCGGCGACGTGGCTGATGCCTATTGGAAATCGGGCCGCGGCGATGAACTGATCGAGATTGTCCGTTACGCGATTTCCGTCGGCTCGATCCCGATGCTGATGACGCACGGGCAAACGTTAATCGAGCATCCGGAATTTCTCGAGCGGCTCGTGATCGAGGGCGGGTTGCGGCAGATCTCGGTCCATGTCGACATGACCCAGGCCGGCCGGCACGGTTTTCCGATCGGACGCATCAAAGGCGAAGCCGATTTGCACCCGGTGCGCCAGGCCTTCACAGATCTCGCTTTTCGCGTTCGTGAAAGCACCGGGCTGCTGCTTGAATACGCGCTGAGTTTTACGGTAACGCGCCGCAACATCGACGACGTGCCGGAAGTGATTCGGTGGTACCTGGCCGATCCGAAACGGAGTTACATCTGGCGCATGCTCAGTTTCCAGCCCGAGGCCGATACGGGACGAACGATTTTTTCCCAGCGCCCCATCACCTCCGCGGATGTCTGGGAAAAAATTCGCGAAGGAGTGGGATTGCCGCTCCGCCGCGACGTCTCGATTTTCGGTCATCCCGATTGCAATAGTTGGGCCTCCCTCTTGATCGCACGGCCCTCGGGAAAGTTTTTCCCTCTCCTTCCGGACGACAAGAAATTCGATTCACTATTGGGTGAGGTGCTGCGAAAGATCGGCGGCCTCTCCCTCGTGAATGACGATGCCGGAACACCGCCGTATCGGCTTGCCGGCGTCTTGTTTCAGCATCCGCTCCTCGCCGCCAAACTTGTCTATAAGCTTTGGCGCTATCTCACGTCGCGGAAAGCGCCTCCGGAGATTTTCCGTTCGCTCCTGCGCGGGCGGGTCCACACCCTCGGGGTGGGTATGCACAATTTCATGGACGCTAAGCAGGTGGCGCAGGCCGACACCGACCCAGTCATCCGGGCGCGGCTCGATTCCTGTGTGTTCAAGGGCGCGGTGAAGCGCGATGGTGAATGGGTGGCCGTGCCGATGTGCTCGATGAATCAACAGACCTGGTCGGAGGTTTACGACGGTCGGCTAAACGATCCCGAACTCCTGAAACAGCCGCAGGTTTTCAGCCGCGAAGTAACGCCCGCGGTCTAGGAGTCTTCCTGGAGCGGCGGTCTATGACCGCCGAGGGAGTTAACTTGCGGCAGGAGCGAAGGCGTTCGGCGGTCATAGACCGCCGCTACAGAAGGCTTCGCACGCAATTCATCGCGCGGAGATAGACCCGATGCGGACCGCCGCGCATCAACTCTTCGCTCATCAAGCGCACGGGGTCATTGCTCCCGGCCGGCATCAGACATTTTCGTTCCGCATCTGCGCCTTCCGCGGCTACTTCCAGCAGGTCGGCATTCGCCGAGTGCGCCACGCAAAAGGTCCGCGATCCGCATTTCACCACGCAGCGGCCAAGCGGTTCGCCCTCTTTTTCGGTGAGCGAAACGGGAATCGTCTTTTTAGACCGACCGCGAAAACAGAGCGCGTTCTCTTTCGAGTCTTGTTCGATCGTCCAATGAAGCTGCGCGGCGAGCCAGCCCGCCAGGAGGACTGCCGTTGAACGATATCCAGGCGCGAAATCGATCTCCGCCTTTTCGATTTGTTCGAGGCGATGATGCGACGAGGGATGATCGAAAAATTGGGCGAGAGCCAGCCGGAACTGGACGAGCCGCGTCCAGTTGAGATCGCAAAGCACGATGCGTTGCTTCGCGTCGGCTTGAGCGGTTTCGAGGCGTTGCATTTGGGCGCGGAAATCGCCCCAGGTCTGGCTGTCGTAGATGACGCGGTCCACCCAAGCCCAAAGTTGCGGATCCATCGGATCGTGAAATTCACCCTGCCACCAGAGATAAAACGGAAGATCGGAATCGAGATGGGAGAAGACAATGTTTGGCAGCAGTCTCGCGGAGGGTCCCTCCAACAAGAACGAAAGCTGTTCGGAACAGACTTGCTTGCTGCCCGCACGGCTGACGTGGCAATGCGCGCTGATCCACGCTTCGACCCGATTTTCTTTCGCGCTGGGGTTCGCCCCAATAACGATGGCGCGGCAGGCGTGGTCTTCCGTGATCTTGAAGATGATTTCGGTGTTCCGAGCAAGCGATTCTCGGGCTTCGCTGTAAACCGCGAGGTTCATCAAAGAGGCCCGCGTCATCGTGCTGCCGCTCTCGGCCCAAAGCTTTTTCAACTCGCGATCGATTTTCCCAATCTCAACCGGGAGGCCGGGTGCGAAGGTTTGAGCGATCTCGGTGCTCATGTGTTCACAGGCAAGGGGGTCGCGTCATTCATCGGCTGATCATAACCGCCGCCAGGCGCGACCATCGCGGGCGAGAAGCTCATCCGCTTCCTCCGGACCCCACGATCCAGCGGGGTACTCGAACAAGCCGGGCTGATTCTCCTTCGCCACCCACGCCTCTTCGATGGGGTCGATGAAGGCCCATGCTTCTTCGACTTCATCGCGGCGGGCGAAGAGCGTGGCGTCGCCGCTCATCGCGTCGAGCAGGAGTCGCTCGTAAGCTTCCGGACTCGCCTTGCCGAAAGAGGTGCCGTAATGAAAATCCATCTTCACCGGCTCGATGCGAAGACTGGTGCCGGGCATCTTCGCCTGCATCCGGAGCGAAATTCCTTCATCCGGCTGGATCCGGATCACGAGGACGTTTTGATCGAGCGAAACGGATTCCTTGTTGAACAATACCGGTGGCGCATTCTTGAAATGGACGGAAATTTCCGTGCCCGATTTCGGCAGCCGTTTACCGACCCGAATGTAGATCGGCACGTCAGCCAGGCGCCAGTCATCCACTCGCACGCGCAGGGCGACGAAGGTCTCGGTCTTAGACTCCGGCTTGACGCCTTTCTCGCTCCGATAGCCGGGAACGTCTTTCCCGTTAATCGCGCCCTCGGCGTACTGGCCGCGAACCACATTTTGGGCAATCTCCTCGTGGGTCATGCGCCGAAGGGATCGCACGATTTTGACCTTTTCCCCCCGGATGCTGTCCGCGCCGAGATCCGTCGGCGGCTCCATCGCGACGAGACAAAGAAGCTGGAGCAAA
>Ga0190272_10000098_pt1 | contig 58561 bp, 99 predicted proteins | sample Popmic504T_FD_133746 | JGI IMG/M metagenome (GOLD analysis project Ga0190272, IMG submission 133746) | Populus adjacent soil microbial communities from riparian zone of Shoshone River, Wyoming, USA - 504 T | ecosystem: Environmental > Terrestrial > Soil > Riparian zone | place: USA: Wyoming...
GCCTCTGTGATCTCAGTGACCCACGAGGGGAAGTCCTCCAGGGTATTGATCTGATGGGCAACGTAGGTGGGGAACGGATTCCAGACGAAGAGCGGCATACGGATTCCTTCCTAGATGGCGAACGAGGCAGCGATGGACACGTTCGAGGGTGCGAAGTCCGGGTTGACGTTGATAGAGCCGTTCGTAGCGAACCAAAAGCGTCCACCCGAAGTGGCAGCAGTGCTGCCTGCGACAGGCCACATGGTCAGAGCACCAGGACGAGCACCGGCCGGAAGGTCTGCAACGATCACGGTGGCGTCGGCAGTGAAGTTGCCCGCAGGGTTCGGCTGCACCCGACCGCGTACGAGGACGATCTCCCCGATACGCCGGTACTGAGGTGTCTCGCCAGAGGTCTGGTAGCCAGCCCGAGGCGGGATCGGCTGCCAACCGGTGTCGTAGTGCTGGCTGAGCGGATCGATAGTCGACGCGTGGTCGTCAACTGCCTCGTTAATCGCGGCCTGGATCCCTGACCGAGACGGTACGTCTGACGGCTGCAGAGGCATCTACATGCCCTCCTCGATCTGAGCCACCGTGGTGGCTGTTGGTGTGCGGTCGAAGTCATCCCAGGTGTAGTCGTCCCAGAGCGCATCGAAGGTGGTCCAGGTACTGCTCGGGAGGGCGTTGGCCCATTCCTCGTCGAAGTCCTCCCAGGTGGACGGCATCAGCGTGAAGTCCAACTTCTGAGTGATGCTGCCTGGGGCCCCGGCCAGATCGATCTTCGTGACGATCGCGTTGGAGCGTACGCCTGTGCGGGTGTGCACGAGTTCCACCACGTCACCCAGATCCAGCCGGTAGTCGGGAACTGCATTCACCGTGGCCGCCTGCCAAGCGCGCTGGTTCACTCGGCCCCAGATGAAGTCCGCCAGCGCGTTGGCGTCATCCTCGTTCTGGACGTAGTGACCTAGGTCAATCTCCAGCGCCGTTTTGGAATCGGCGGCAGCCACGCCACGCTCGATGGTGGCTTCCTGGGTCTGATCGTAGTACCACGATGACCGAATCTTGAGCCAGGGAGCCCCGGTGTTGTCGACCATGTGGAAGGGCAAGGCCGTCCGGTTGTCGATGAACACCTTCCAGGTCGCCGAGGAGACTCGGTCGATGCGCAGACCGATCTCGGTGTTCGGGTCGATATGGTTGCCGGACCCGTTGCTGTACCGGTACGCATCCCACACGTGGTAGAACCCGTTGTCGCTGTCCTTGCGATTGAAGGGCAGCAGCTTCAAGTCGGTCGGGTAGATGTAGTCCAAGGTGAAGAAAGCGTCGTTGCCGCCGGGCGACGCAATAATGGTGTCCTGGAACTCGTAGACAGTCGGGAAACCTGTCTGAGCGGGCTGAGCAACAACCTCCACCACCGGCCGGTACTTGATCACCAAGCGATCTGCCTGGTCGGACCAGTTCATCCGCCAAGGCAAGTCCTCAAAGCGCAGCCCCACGTCCACGACGCGCTCCTGCTGCAGGTTGTTCAGCCCTGCCAACGTGTTCCGGTTGAGGACCTTCAGATCGCCGTAGACATCCGTGATCAGCACCCCCTGCCAGGCTTCGACGAGGTTCTGCATCGTCGTCCAAACAGACAGGGTTGGATCCAGCCAAGGAGACGTGATGGTGCCGAGCAGGGGCTCCAAGTAAATACGCCCCTGATCCCCTCCGAGGGTGTTCAGCAACGCATCTCGTACAGCAGCAGCATTGTCCGAGTGGCTCACCACGGAGAAGTTCGAGAGGACCGCCGGACCAGCACCGCCGGTTTCGAACACCTGCATTTCGAGGTTGTGCGCGTTCACCCGGGACAACTGGTTGGCCATAGCGTGGACGTAAGGACCGAACCAGAACCCGTCACGGCGACGTACGCGCACCGAAGCCGAGTTGAAGCCTGTGCCGCTGACCGGGTTGAGCGTCACCTCGACCTGAATGCGGTTCGGGATGTCGGGGTTTCGGGTGATATCCAACGGCCCGACGTTCGTGTTGGCATTGCCTACTCCGTTAGATCCCGTGGAATAGATGACGAGGTTGACTTCGCTATCCCCGAGATCGGTCTCCACCTGAATGCCGAAGCGGCCGTTGGTGTCGACGTCATTCCACTCGAAACCCGCCCAGCGATCGCTGATATCGAAGGTAACGCTGAACGCCGTGGGCACCCCACGCTGCACCTCATAGTTAACCGCGATGCTGATGTCAGCAGCCGTGCTAAGACCGGCATTGCCCTCCGACGAACCCCACGAGAGGCTGTTGTTGGTGCTGTACGAGACATTAAGGGGTTCGCGAGGGACCAGCGAACCCTGAAGCGGGACATCCAGAATCGGAGCGTAACCATCCTGGCCAGGCGTAACGTTAGCCCCTGCCCGGAACCCCATCTGCTCAGCCAATTCCGCCAGGAGCCAGACAGGATCCTTGGCCTGGGCGTTGATCTCCTCCTGGGTGATGTCCGAGGACCACTGCTGGTCCAGCACGCCGGGGGTCTGGTCCTTGCCCTCGATAGTCCTCTCGTCCAGAGCCACCTGAACGCCCTGCGACGTCAGATTGCCGTCGATCTCTGCGGCCTGGAACTGGCCGGTGGGGATCTTGGTGCCGCCCTGTGGCGCCAGCAGAATCTGGGCGTTCTGGCCAGACAGTTCGTAGACCAGCGACTGCTTCCACGGGAAGTCGTTGGGCTGCCGCTTCACGAGGGCGTTGCCGGTGCCGATGGACAGGCCAGACTGGTGGCGTACCTGACCGGGCAGCGAGGCCGACTTAATCTCCCGCGTAGACGACCAACTGGACACGTACCAGCGCACGGTGTCCGTGACCGGGTCGTCGCCCTTGGTGACAGTGTCCAAGTGCGCCAGCGGGGTATCCTCAGCCCAGGCTCGTACCTGCCAGTCGTCCGGGATCTCGATCACCATCAGGTCTCCTCAAACGGCGTGACAGCGTCCACGCCAACTTCCTGGAGCACAAAGGTCGAGGACTCACGAGGCAGTGCGCAAGGGTCGCAGTTCTGCCGGGGGAAGATCGGATTGATCGCCAGCGCGGGATCCTGCACGGAAATCGAGCAGGGCGTCCGACGTCCAGCCCGGTAGGACGCCGGAGCACAGTCGCCCTCGTAGACCATCAGACCAGCGGTGAACCCGACCGTTGTCCGTACATCGACCGTGCCGTCTGCGACAGGAGTGAACACCACAGTCGCCTGGTGGGGGTTGGCCACAGTCGAGCCGTTCAGCCCATTCGCGACTCCCGCAGCCGCGCCAGTCACCTGCACCGCTACCACCCCGGTACCCAGAGTCGTCCAGGCAGTAGCCGTGTAGGTGACTCCGGCCCGGACCGGGATGGAGACGATCCGATATCCCAGGACCCCGTCACCGTCGTAGGTCGGCAGCCAGATCGGCTGCCCCTCGGATTCGCCCACGTTGTACACCAACGGCCCCGACGTCACGTTCAGGTTCCGCCACAGCGAGAGCAAGTCCGGCGGGACCATGTTCACCTTGGCGTCGTTGGTATCGAGGAACAGCGTCCGCATCGAGGGATCGTTGAAGTTGTAGTCGTACGCCGCCGACTCCAACGCAGCCGTGGCTGCCGCCGTGGCGCGATCGTAGGCCAAATTCCAGGTTCGGGGACCGCGAGGCGCGCGCTGCACGTAGCGGTGCCCGTCCACCGTGACCAATTCGCTGAAGTCGCGGTTGGACACAACGTCGTTCTCGGGCTGAATACCTTCCAGGTGGACCCAATGGCCGTGCAGGCGCAGCCAGTACGGCGAGTAGGTCTCCTGGATCTCGGGTGCGAGCACGCTCATCGTCGTCTCCTCACGCCAGCGCTTCGGCGTACTTCTGACCGTCGAGCCACAGTTCCGCCTTGGCGCGGCGATCCATCCCGGGCGTGACGATGATCTGGATGCTGTTGAGCAGGCGAGCCAGCGCCTGGATGTCCAGTCCTGCACCGCCGTTGCCCTGCCCGAAGTTGGCGTCCACCATTTCCTGGAACGCCCTGGTCTGCGCCGGGGAGAGCACGCGCTCAGGCTCCAGCGTGGCCTTGTGCATGATGCCCCTGCCGTTGGCCACGCCCCCGGAGTCGAAGATGAAGTCCAGGATGCTGAACTTCTTGCGCATCCCGCTGAGCACGTCCTTGGAGATGCTGGCGAAGAACGAGCGAGAGTTCAGGAACCCCGACGTCCCCAGCTTGTCGAGGAAGTCCTTCGGGTTCGGCAGCGAGAAGCCCTTGTGCGGCGCCACCGAGTCGGCTCCGGCAAGCCACGCGGCAGTACCCGCCTGGGTCCCCGGCGGCCGCACCTCGAAGTGGAGGTGGGGGCCGGTGCTGTTACCAGTGGAGCCGGACAGACCGATGATCTGTCCCGCCGTGACCTGCTGGCCCACACGAGCCAGCGTGCTGGAGAGGTGGGCGTAGATCGTCTCGACACCCTCACCCTTGATCCGCACGTGCTTGCCGTAGGAGTACGTCAGGTGGCGTACGGCGGTGACCAGGCCGTTGATGGCCGACATCACCCGGGTGCCGCTCGACACCGGGAAGTCGACGCCCGTGTGACCCGCGTAGCCTCGGCCCATCGTCCGGCTCTGAACCGGGTAGACCCGGCCGCCGCGTGCATAGCCCTCGTCACGAGCACGGCGAGCGGCGCGACGGAAGGCCTTACCGCCCTCCGGCCACTGGCCAGTGTTGTTCATGTAGTCGAGCGCGCCCGGCTGCGTCTTCTCCAGCCGACGACGAGCCGCCTTGCTCATCACGAACTCATCGGCGTGGACAGCACCGGCCACCTTGTACTTGCCGCCAGGACCCGTCCAGCCGCCGCCCGCGAAGCCGGGGATCCTGCCGGAGTAGTCCGGCACGCCGGGGATCTTGCCGATTGCCCGCAGGAACGGCACCAGGGCCTTGTTGCGTACGTCGCGGAGCGGATCACGGATGGCCGCACCTACGCCGCTCCAGGCCCGCGCGATGGCATCCTTCGCCGAGCGGAAGGAAGCCGGGATCTTACCGACCGCGTCGCGGACGTTCCGGAAAATCCCCTGGATCCGATCAGCCCGGGACCGGATCGAGCCGACCAGGCTCTCCCAGATCTCCCGGCTGCGATCCCGGAGGTTTCCGAAGGCGTTCTTCGCGTCGGTGGCCATCTTCTGCACGCGCTTCACTGTGGATGTGATCAGCGCGTGGAACGGGTTGAAGAACTTGGACAGGTTCAGGCCCTGCTTCCATGCCTTAGACCAGTCACCACGCAGGAGCGCAGAGGCGAACTTCACCATCGAGGTGATGATCTTAATGACCCGGCCGAGCGAGCGGAAGAAGATCTCGATCTGAGCCGCGACGACCGGTCCGAAGGCCTTCAGCAGCGCCTTGGCGATCGGTCCAAGATCCTTGCCGAGTTCACCGAGAGCCTTCATCAGGTCTTCGAGCAGCGGCTTCATCTCCTTGAGCCCCTGGTCGATGACCGGCTTGATCGCCTTGAAGAATCCCTCGAAGCCTTCCCGCAGCGGCTTGCTCTTGTCGGCCAGCGAGCCGAAAGCAAGCGCCAACGCGGCGATCACGCCGACGGGCCCACCGACCACGAAGGCCGCGACTCCGGCGAGCACAGGCAGCAGAATCGGTGCCAGCGGCTGGATGGCCTTGAGGAACTTGGCGAAGGAGTCGACGACCCCGGCGACCACAGGACCGAGCACCTCGAAAGCCTTACCGAGGTCTTCACCGACCGTCTTCAGGATCGGGAACAGGGCCTTGCGGAAGGCATCGAGTGAGGGGGAGATGTCCTCGAAAGCCTTGCCGAGCCCAGACAGCACCGGCCCGAAGACAGCCACCAGGTCGTCGAACCCGTCAGACATCACACCGATAGCCTGAGAGACCTTGTTGATCTTGCCGTCATCGAGACTGGCCGTCCAGCGCTCGAAGGCCTCGCCGATCTCGGAGAACTTGTCAGCCATGTCGCCAGCGGAAGGCAGGAGGGCGTTGAAGAGTTGCAGGAACCCCTTACCGAAGGCCTGAAGCCCCGGACGCAGCCGCTCGAAGACGTCAGCGACCCGGTCCATGATCGTGCTGATCAGTTCGATGCCCGGCGCGCTGCCCGCCCAGTCGGCGAAGGCGTCGATGATCTTGCCAATGCTGCCGCCGATCTTCTCCATCCCAGGCTGCAGGCCTCGGGTGATGGTCTTGCTGAGCTTCTCGAAGGAATCCCCGACCTGGCTGAAGATGCTCTCCTGCACAGCATCACGCAGAGCGCCCCACTCGTCGCTGAGGCTACGGATGGACTCAGCGGTCTCGCGCGCCGACGGTGTCAGCCCGTTGAGGGCGTCACCGCCGCTCTTGACCGCCTCGAAGAAGCCCTTCATACCGATCACCGCGACACCCGCCGCGATGCCCACAGCGCCAAGGACGCCAGCCATGGCACCCAGCGCGGCAGCCAGACCAGCCAGGAGAGGACCGATCGGCGTCACGGCGACGGTGAGCCCGGAGAAGAGCGCAGTCAGCTTCAGGATCGCAGCCTGCGGGTCGGAGAAGACCTGGGACTTGAACGACTGCCCGAAGCCGCCGCTGAAGGAATCGCCCGAGTCCTTCCCGGCACGGCGGAAGATCCCAGCAAGGCGAGCGAAGGCTGACTTTTTCGGTTCCTCTACCTGGGTCTCAACCTCGATGACCATGTCGAGGCGCTGGACCAGCGCCCGGAGGCGCGCAGTCTCCCGCATGAACTCCGGGGTGTTCACCTCGGGGTCGAGCAGGACGGTCAGGTCCCGCTTGGCCAACTCGGTCTGGGCCTTCTTCAGTTCGCTGGTGAGGACGCTCTTCCGAATCTCAGGGTCAATCCTGAGATTCGGAAGATTCCGCTCGGCGCGGCGGACCGCGCTGGTCGCGCCCGTACGCAGGCGCTCAGCCAGACCGTCGAGGTCGGCGTTGACATCGAACTCGATATCCCCGATGTTGACCATCAGCCACCTGCCATGCTGGCGAAGGCCGCCAGCGAGGCCTTAGTGGCCTCATCGGACCAAGGAGAGTTCTGCAGAGCCGCAGGCTTCGCGGCCTTCGGCGGGAGCCACAACTGGGCGTCCAACTTCTCCACGTCTTCCTCCTTGGCGTCCTTGGTGAGCCAGTAGTACGTCAGGTCGAGCAGTGCATCCAGGGGAAGTTCGATGATGTCGATCCCTTGCGAGACCGCCCATCCGTTGAACCTCGTCCAGTGGTGGTCGATCGTGCCGACCAACCGCTGGACTACAAAATAGGGCGGTCGTTCGCCGCCTGCTCGACCAGGAAGTCGATGATCTCCTCGAACTCGGAGAGGTCGAAGTCGTCCTTCGGGTCCTTCAGACGGTCGGCGATGGTGGCGTACTGGTCGTCATCAAGCCCCTCGCGGAGCCAGTCGAGACCTGCACGAACTACGGACATGTCATCCGCCCCGCCTTCCAGCAGGGGCATGACCATGGCCGCCGACTTCGGCGGCCGGAAGGTGTACTTGACCTCATCGAGTTCGAACTCGATGGCGGTGCGCGCTTTCGCGGCGGTCTTGAACTTCTTCGGCATGGGATCAATCTACCCGAGGACAGCGCCTCTGACCTCTACGTCCCTGAGCGCCTTCTGCATGTAGCGGATCGCTTTGGTGCCCGGATGATTGACGTGGCCCTTGTAGGTGACGATCGTGTTGCCGAAATTAATGGTTCGGTAGCCGCCGCTCGGACTGGCCTGGGCGGCGCTTGGCCGTCGGACAACGACCCTCTTTCGCAACTTTCGGCTGTTGAAGACCAGTGCCGGACTGGCCTGGATCACATGCGGCTTCGACCCGAACTCGTAGATGTTCGCGAGCCGCCCGGTCGCAACGACTCGGTACTGGATCCCCTGACCGCGCAGGGCGCCAGCACGGCGGACCTGGATCTTGAGGTCGCTTGGGATTTTGTAGTGCCGGTGGATCCCCTGGTGCCGCAGGTGATAGCGCGCTCGGTCGGCCGCCTCCTCGGCGACCCTCTCGACGTAACGGTCAAGATCTCCACCCGGAGCGGCCAATTGCCGGACCGCCCGGGCGGAGATCGTGACTCGTGCCATCAGGACGCGATGGGGGCAGGCATCGCCTGGCAGCCGCACACCGACGGCGGCGGAGCCACCCCGGTGAGGGTGGTGAGGAAGTGCCGGTCCGTGGCGATGCCCGGAGGGGGCAGCGGGGCCGGGTTGTCGTCGGCGTCGAGCATGACCTCGTAGGGCCCCTGGCCCCAACCGATCGCCTTGTTGGTGAAGGCCCCCGTGATGGTGAAGTTGGACTCGCCGTCACCGACAACCTCGAAGTCGCCGAGGACGCCACCCTGCAGGCAGGGGAGCAGGAAGTAGCCGGAGCCTTCCTCCGCACCGGGAGTGAGGCAGGCCTCCTCCTCGCTACCGAGGCCGGTCCACAGTTCGAACGCGAACCGCTTCTCCAGATTGCCCTCACCGATGGTGAAGCCCGTGGTGTCGCCGTTGTAGTCGAGGAACGGCTCAGCGTTGGACATCATCTCGTAGAGGTCGGGATCCACCCGGCAGAACTCGACCTCAACCGTCATCCGGCTGAACGAGTCGGGGGTACGGACCGAGTAGCACGTGGTGCCATCGGCCTTGACGGGGGCAATCTCGTTGCCCTCCGTGGTCTCGGTGGACAGCGAGACGCGGATGAAGCCGTCACTGACGACGAGGCCGCACTCGGTGCCCGCAGGGCCCGGGTTGCAACAGTTGTCGAGCCGGGTCACCCGGATCTTCTTCCCCAGGACCGGGGCGAAACAGGTCGTAGGCATTGGGAGGAGTTCCTCTCTTTCAGATATAGCGCGCTGGTCTCATGGTCGCTGACGAGTCGGCCAACGCGCCAACACCCTCAGGAGGGTCTGTCAGTGGACTTGCGTGTGCGGCAGGTCGGTCCGAGCCTGGCGGACGAAGCAGTCCTTCGCCTCCAGCAACTTGCGCATCCCGGCGGACTTCTCCGGACCAGCGCCGAGGTGCTCGTACATGGCCTCGGCCAGCCGGTAGACTTGCTCCGAGACAACCTGCATCTCGGGCGGAAGGTGCTGGTACTCGAACCAGCGCAGCGCCAACTCCTTGTCGTTCCAGACCTGGGGCTCGGGCATGCTCTCAGTCACTTGATCTCTCCTTCGGTGAAGCGGTACATGATCTGCAGACCCTCGGGACCGAGGGACTTGGGGTCGGGCGTGGTCAACCGTCCGGTGCCGCCGTGCTTGGCCTCGTACGCCTTCCAGGTAGCCAGCGTGGCGCGGTCCACCCAGCCATTGACGTCCAGGCTGGCCCCGGCCTTCGCGTTGAGCGCGTTCTGGATGGCAGCGATGCCGTGGTAGCGCTTGCGCGCTCCCTCGCGTACGCCAGCAGCGATCTGGAACTGCTCCTGGACCTTGGCCAGGTCGCTGACCGTGTCCGGGTTCCAGCGCCAGCCCTCAGGCTTCAGCCACCGGCTGGTGTCCTTCCAGAGGCTGGGGTCCTCACGCACGGAAACGTGAACGTGCCCGGTGTGCGGGTTCGCACCGAGATACCTCCGGGCCACCCAGCCATACGTACGAGACCAGATGATCCCGTTGCTGATGACGTACCAGACCCGGTGGTCGCCCTTGGCTGCCTCGATCACCTGCAGGCGGATGTCACGGGTCGGGTCGTTGTCATCCACGTCGATGTCGATGGCACGCACCGCTCCGCCGTGGTTGTAGTCCGGGTTGTGGCTGGACGGTCGAGCAGCATGGCTCGGGTCACCGATCCAGCCGTCGCTGTCCTTGTCGCGCTTCGGGAACCGCGCGTTGATCTCGTTGCGCAGCGCAACGAGGCTAGGGACGAGGTAGAAGAAACTCACTTGTCCTCCTCGGCCACAGTCGGATCGTCGACCTCCTCGCCGACCAGTTCGTCAGCGTTGACGTCTTCGGGCTGTGCTTCCACCTCAGGGGTGGTCTCCTCTGCGGGGTTACTCATCAGGGTCTCCTTCGGTGCGATGGGCATGCCCTTGGCATCCGTACCAGTCACGTTGTGCTGGGCCGTGAACCCAAGGTACACACCAGCGAAGGACGTGATCAGCACGGAGATGCTGTACTCGGCCGGGATCGGGCCGGGGGTGGCGGCGTAGTAGACGCCGAAGGCCCCGATGACGCCAGAGGCCGCCCACCAGACTCCGTAGAGGCACTCACGGATCTTGGGGTACTTGTTCAGAGGGTTCATGCGGTGCTCCGATCAGTAAACGACGACCGCGCCCAGGAGGGCGTGGTCAGAGTGCAGCGGGTGACTGAACTTGCGGACCACCCGGAAGCCGGACCGAGCCACAGCCGTGTGGTCCAGCGAGCGAGGCGACGGGGTGATCCAGTGCCAGCGGACCATCGGCCGGATCTCACTCTCACGCCGATTCCAGTCCCCGCCGATCACCAGCGCGCTGGTGGGCAGCGCCTTCTTGGTGCTGGCGTACGCCTGACGCCAGCGCTGATCGGTGACGGCCGGACGGCAGGTGTGGCGACCGCGCTGCGGGAAGTGCAGGCTCACAGCGGTGAAAGACTTGGAAGTTCCGCGCAACTTCAAAGTTACGTAGGTGATGTAGCGCGCGGGGTTGTACGAGGGGCGGCCGTTCGCGCAGCGAGGCGTCGGGTTCGAGACCCGGATCAGCCGGGAGTGCGCGAGGTGCTTCAACCGCGAGGTCCGCCAGGCGATCGGGACACCGCCCACCGACCGGTATCCGGTCGTCTTCCATCCATCTGCTTGCAGGGCCCGATGATCAGCACGCTCTCGAATCTCCTGATACAGCACCACGTCGCAATGCCGTCGGGTTTCTCGGGCATCAGCTCGCACCTTCCAGTCCGGGAGGTCGGGGGTGTTCTGGATGTTCACAGTGCAGATCCGGATAGATCTATTCACCGCCTCGGCCGAAACCGGGGCGAAGAGCACAGCTACAATCACCAGCGCTGTCAGAACAGCCGCGAACATTCTCATTGCCTGCCTTCCCCGTACTGCTGGTTGTCCAGCAAGCGCCGGACAACATCCTGGGAGAAACGTTCGTGTTCAATCTGCCACGCTTCCAGCAGGGTCAATCGGCTGTGGGCATCGGCCATTCCGACCAAAAGCTCCTCGATCTTGCCGACTCGCGCCTGGAGCGAAGGCACAGCCTTCTCGACGACCTGGTCGGCGTAGTCGGTCACGGCAGGCTTGCCCATGATGCCCTCGGAGAGAGCCCCCAACTTCTTGAACAGACGCCAAAAAACCGCGATGAACCCCGCCACCGCGACCAGGGCAACCACCACGGCCCCAATACGCAAAACCGTATCGGTCATCGTCCCCTCACAGCGTCAACAGAATGTCGGAGTTGAGGACGTTGTTGTCCGCTGTCATGACCGCCTTGGTCGTTGTCCCACCGCAGCCGCCTTCAGGGTTAACCGGTGCCTGCTCCAGGATCGCGATCTGAAAGGAGGAGTTGTCGTCGACCTCATCTTTCATGCAGCACAGCAGCGCCCGGCGTACGGTCGCCATGTCCTGGATGTTGCGGTACATCTCGGCGGTCGTCTCGTCGCAGTCCGGGTGACCGTCCTGGTCAACCGTCTCGACGCACCGGTAGATCGTCACCGCGATCTCCACCGCCCACCGGTTGCCGCCGCACTTAGCGGCTCCCCGCGCCTGAGCAGGGAACGGCGAGGCGGTCGGGAAAATCCGCTCCACCTGGACGTAGGCCCGGCCGTTCTTGCCTGGCTCGCACTCGCAGCAGTCGCTGGCCGGAGGCAGCGACGTGCCGGAGTGGCCGCAGCACTCACACAGGTCGGTGAACGTGGTGCAGACGCAATGCTCGGCGATGGCAACCAGCGCCGAGACCGAGTCCTCGATCACTCGGGCCATGTCGTCGCCCTCCCCTGCTCGCGAGTCTCAGGCGACCAGATCGAGAAGTGCTTGACGTGCGGCCGGTTGGTCCGGATCCAAGCGTCCACAAGCCAGATGCCCGTCATGCCCTCGTCCAGCCCGGTGAAGTCGTCAAGCATCGTGATCGTGATGCCCTCACGCTGGATCTCACGGACGCGAGTCGGCAGCGCGCACTTCTTGTCATTGCAGATCGCCTTCGCGATCTCACAGGCCAACAGGCCCGCGATCTCACTACCACCCGCCGGAATCGGCAGACCGTGGCGGTAGGTGACGGCCCAGGTGCCGAGCACCGCCTCTGCATCTGGGCCGCCGTCCTCGACCTTATACGGCTTGGAGAGGTCGTTGCACTCAGGCCAACACTCGCCATCGAGCCGCACGAGGTACTTGCCGTTGTCGACGCGGTACGCCGTCGGAGGCAGCACCTCGCCGTCGATGATCACCTCGTCGACGACCAGCACGGTGCCGGTCAGTTCGATCTGGCAGACGTTGTTGCACGAGCACGAGTCCTGACCGCCACAGTCGCAACCAAAGCCCGGCCACATGACCGGGTGCCCGTACACGCCGCCGAAGTTGAGCAGTTGCCCCACCGAACGGCAGTCCGACCGGCAGGGGCGGATCGTGACGGGGCAGGGCGCGAAGCGGCTGCCCGTCCACCGGTAAAGGTGGCGGGCAGCCATGGCTTCTACGGCCGCAGCGAGGTCCGGCTTATCCGCGCGCAGGGAATCGAGGGCCGAGCACTCACAAGGCTCGGCATCCCAGCCACACTGATCGGTGACCAGCATGCCGTCCTCCTAGGAACAGTCGTTCGGGAAGGTGCCAGAGACCAGCACGCAGGGGTCGAAGGCCGCGAGGATCAGGCGCTCCGCAATGAACTGCTGGGTGTTCTGGACCTGCAACACGCCGGAGAGCATGATCTCCTCGTCCACGCCGACGTACGTCGGCCCGGTCACCCAGATCTGCGCCCCGGTGCCGTAGCCCGGGGACACAATGAAGGTGACCCAGTCCATGTTCGCGATCTGGTCGTAGAGCAGCACTGCCGCCTCGACGGTCAGATGCACCGTCAGGGCCGTGCCGAAGGACGCCTGTGCCGCAAGAGCCAGGGTCTTCGACAGTGCCTCGGCGGCACAGCCGTACGCCACCGGGGCGACGTCGCTCAGTGCCGGGTTGTCGGGGTCAGTGGCTGTGCCCAGGAGCAGAGACTGACCCAGCGCCCACTCGGTCGTGGCGTCGAGCCGCTCACGGGCGAGCCGTTCCAGGTCGATGTTGTTGATCGTGGAGCACTCGACCGGCTGAATCGCGTTGGTCGGCAGGAACTCGTGTTCGTCCCCGATGCCGGTCGGGACCTTGTCGGCAGGAACGCAGGCATCCTGCAGCAGCGGGGCTACACACCCCGTGGAGTTGAAGCGGACACCGGTACGCCACTCCAGCCCTGCCGGGAAGGAGAGGCCCCGGTCAACGAGGCCCCCCTTCCACGGCTGCTGCGGGATCCACGTGGGGTTCGACATGGTCATCGAATGACCCCTTTCTGTTCAGTGGATCCGGTCAGGATTGGTCAGGAGCCGATCGGGCCCTCGGGGCACAGCGCGGTCGCGTCGCAGATCTCGACGGGGATCTCGACCCGCTTGGCCTCGCAGCCACGGCCGAGGACACCCTCGAAGGTCTCCGCGAACGCAGCCAACTTGTTCTGCCGGTTGAGGTCGTGGTCGCGGATCTCGGTGCCGAGGTTCAGTTCGCCACCGTCCATGAAGGTGTAGAAACCCTCGGGCGCGACGACCGTGGTGATCGGGTCGTCGTAGGGAGCCCACGGGCCAGAGACCTGCGGGCTCGGGAACATGTGCAGGTCCTTGGAGTAGGTGACCCGCACGCCGTACGGAGCGAGCGCGCGCTCGATCTTGTTGGCCGCCTCGATCTCGGTGGTCTCGATGAGACGACGGACCGCAAGGTCAGCCGAGACCGCAGTGGGGACCCACGAGGGGAGCCACACGCGGAAGTTCACCGAGTCGAGCAGGCGCTGCTGCTGGCGCTGCTCCTCAACGGCCCGGAGGACGTTGTTGACGATGTTGAGGTAGAGGTCACCGTGCGCCTGGCCCTGGTGGGTCGTGGTCGCGAAGGTGAGCATCTTCGCCCACAGGTGGATCTCGGAGAGACGCGCCTTGGACGCGGTCAGCGCACGCAGGATCTCGGCCCAGCGCGACGGGTTGAACCGCTGCTGGAAGTTGCCGATCGTGATGCACTGGTAGATCGCATCGAGTTCGACCTCCTCGGGCTCCGGGCAGACGACCTCGGCGCACTGCTTCCAGGTCTCCGGGTCGGCGGTGACGGCGGCGTCGTCCTCGCAGGTCCAGATCGCTGCACCAGCCTGCGGGAGGCAGATCGGCGGGAACCAGCGGACCGCACCGTTGACCGTCATCGACGGCAGCGAGTCGCGGATCGGACGCGAGGCGTCGAAGGGGGTGGTCGACTCCGGGAGGTTCTCGGAGAGGACGCAACAGCCACCGGCAGCCGCGACGGCTTCCGGCGAGCCGACAGCGTCGAGCAGCTCCATCACCTTGTCCGGCGAGGTCGACGCGGTCAGCGTGTGGTCCGCACCGAGGTCGGTGCGGATGGTGATCACGTTGGTGCGGGCGCCGGGGCGCTGGGCGCGGCCGAACTTGTTGAACTGGTCGGCCATCTTGTCGAGCGTGATGGATGCACCGTGCTCGGCCATGCTCGGGCCCAGGAGCACCGAGTAGTTCGTGGTGTGCTCCTCGATGACAGGCGCGGGCTCGGTGACCTTCGCGCGCTTCTGGAAGCGCTTGAGCGCCTCGTCGAGCGGAAGAACACGAGGCTTGCCGGAGGCGGCTACCTCTTCGACGACCGGCTCCTCGACCCCCTCGGTCTCGGCCTCAACGACCTCGACCTCCTCGGTCTCGAGACCCTCCAGGAGGGCGTCGGCCTCGGCGGCGATCTCAGCCTCAGCGACCTCGGCGGCCTCCAGAGCCTGAGTGACCTCGTCGTACGCAGCCCGGAGAGAGGTCAGAGCCTCCAGGTCCGGGGTCGACTCGCTGCGGGCCGCCTTCATCGCCGTGGCGAGTTCCTTGCGGGCAGCGGTCAGTTCGGCGGCGGTCGGCGGGTTCTCGCTACCGATCCGGGCGATGATCTCCTGTGCCGTCTCCATCAGAGCGGCTCCTTCCATGTGATTCGTGAACACTGACCCGGATCATGAGAAAGGGCCATGTGGTGAAGAGTAGAGACCTGTGCTGGCCTTACGCCAACACCCGGCCTCGCTATTGCGCTAACCCCTCCCTGAGGAACGGCGTAAGTGCGTGGGCGGCGTCATGCCAGTTGCCCGTGACGATTAGGTAGCCACAAGCGCACTCCAGCAGCGCTGCGTCCTCATCCGGAGCACCGACACCAAACCAGATCAACGGTCCCTTACAGACCTTGAAGACGTTGCTCATGACTCGTCGTCTTCGTCAGGGATGCTGTCGGCCAAATGCGCAGCGTACATCGGGGCCACTGCCTGAGAGATCTGCTGCAGGGTCTTCTCGATCTGGCTCTTCCACTCATCGTCGAGACCGCCTACCAACTCGGCCTCGATGGTCTGAACCTCCAGCACCTCCGGCTCCTCGGCAGGGTCGTCGCAACCGCAGTCCTCATCGGCCAGCGCAGCCGAGGCAGCCAGAGCCACCTCCTCGGCGGTCAGGTAACCCTTCGGGAAGCCACCCACGTTCACCGCCGGAAGACCGCACAGAGTCATCTCACCGTTCTTGCCGACCTCCCAGTGGCCGGAGACGTCCGAGGACTTGAAGGCGTAGATGTCGTCGGCGCTGGCGCCGGGGCGCAGGCGGCCCGCGAACCAGACGCCGTACGCGTCCACGCCGACACAGACATCGGCCACCGCCCGACCGGTCTTGTCGTAGTGCTTCGTGGCCTCGGCCGCGCCAATTCCGACGTTGCAGTGCGAGCCCGCCACCACGATGGTGCCGGTCCGCTTACCGCCCGCGAGCGGGGCCTGGCCGCGCATGAAGCCGTTGAGGTCCGCGTGCGGCGGAGTGATGCAACGATCGGGACGACCACGCACACAGATACCCCACGGGGCGATGTGGCCAAAGACCCGGCCGTCATCCTCGAAGGTGGACGGCACCGACCAGCGGTTCGTGTGCGGGTCGAACCGCAGCCGGTCGTCATTGCCCGGCACGCCGAACTGCGGGTCGTTGAAAGCCTCGATGTCGGTCTCGAACTCGATGATGCGCAGCGAGCCGGAAGCCGCGACCTCGATGACCTCGTCCTCCAGAGGCTGGATCAGGCGCAACTTCACCCTGCTGGCTGCCTCCCCAGTCAGGGCGGCCGTGTCGACGACAGCGACGTGACGCAGACGACCACGTGTGGTGACCTCCAGAGCGTCGTCGGCGTTCATCTTGCCGAGCGTGGCGTAACCGTTCTCGTCCTCTTCGAGATCGGCCGGGTTCTCCGGCAGGAAAGACTCACCGTCGACCTCACCCATGATCGCCGACTTCTTGACCCGGAACTCCACGTCCACGTGGTCGAGCGCGACCGAGTTGCCGACAGCCCCTTCGGTGAAGAGTTCCGAGACACGCTGCACGGCGGCCCGGGTGTCCGGGTCCTCGCTGGCCGAGAGCCAGCCCCGGCCCCAGATGTCGTCGCCGTCACGCCACACTTCGGCGATGGCACCGACAGTCATGCCGGAGTGGTCACCCTCCTCCCGATCCCAGATCAGCGGGATCGGGAGCACAGCGTCGTCCCACTCGATCGAACCCCTCGCCAACATCCGGCCGTCACCAGAAGGCACACCCTCGATGGCGATGATGCCCTCGATCGGGATACCGGGGTTCTCCATGATCTCTGCGGCGGCAGCCACTGCGGCCTCGTAGTCCGTCTTCATGCTGCGGTCACTCCGATCGCGTCGGTCCTTGGGGGGCTTGGCCGGAGCGTCACCGTTGGCCCGCTCGGGACCGTGCGGACAGTCGGGCCAATCGTCGTACTTCTCCTGTACGCGGGCGTACGCCTTGCAGATCTTCTGCTTGACCTGATCCACCTCGTCGGTACTCAGGCCTTCGATCTGGCCGATCCCATGGCCTCCAGCCACAGCCGCCAGACCACGCGGGATCAGGGTCAGCGTGCCGCCGACGATGTCGGCAAAGCCCAGACCCCAGGCCCCCTTCTCCTCGGCGGGCATGTCGTCGTTGCGCCAGAGGAACGCCTTGGCCACACCAGCCGCGTCGACCTTGTCACCGCCCGTGGAGAAGTGCTCGAAGACCCGGTCGGCGGCCGCGCCGCCGTCCCAGTCGTACTCGCGGTCGGCGATCGGGAGGTTGATGTCGCCGTGCACCGAGAAGGTCTGCACCTCGCCATCGAGAGTCCCATCGAACCCGACTACCTCGGCCGCCCAGCCCTCCGGCAGTTCGACGTCGTCGCAGCCGAGCGCGCTCTTGCGCTTCTTGATGTGGGCCTTGGTCGCGTCGGGGTCCTTGGCCCGACCGATGGCCTGGATCGCGTTGGAGAGATCCTCGCAGTCCGCGATCGGGTAGGAGCCGTCGGGCATCGCCGTTCCGGACTCCGCCATCTTCTTCCGCTGCTCGGGCGTGTAGTCCTTGTAGAGCACCACACCGTCCTCGCGGACACCGGAGATCACCACGGTGCCGTCTTCCACAGCGGTCTCGAAGAGCCGCTCGGCGATGGCGAGGTAGCCCTCTTCCATCACGAACTCGCTCAGGAGCAGGTATGTCTGAAGACTGACCGTGTCGCCCGCGATGAAGCGGGTCATGGTCGCCGGGGACGATCCAACCTGGTGGGCCAGCGCATGCCAGGTGAGTCCCCTGGCAGTGCGGACCTTGTCCACCTGCTTGAAGAGGTCGCTCACGACCTTCTGCGCTGTCTTGGCCATGAAGGCAGAGTACGACTTCTGAAAGACGCCTGGCCAACAGTGACGGGCTACCAGCCACACCGAGGCCTATCCCCGCAGTTCTGGTTGCGCCAGAAGCGTGGAAGCCTAGAACTTTTCGGCCTCGGCAGGGCTGGTAGCCCGTAGAGAACACCGTAACGCACAACACCCCCGGCTAAGGAGGCCCGGGGGTGTCGCGGTGCTGCGGGATATGGAATGGCCGCAGCACGTACCGATGATGCTAGGCCAAATCCAGCACCTGGTCCAGGATCTCGACGGGCACAGCGTGCATTGGGCCCGGGATGAACACCCGCTCGGCGGCCATCTTGGTGACCAGCCGATGCAAGGCGTGCGCCGAGGTGTCTTCGCCCTTCACCTCGCGGTACTCACTCCACCACTGAGCCAGACCCTCGATCGACTCGGAGACGGTGTCCTCAATGTCAACGGCAGCACTGACCACCTGCTCACCAAGCGCGACAGCCACCTCGGTGTTCTTCACGCCGTCGATGGTCCTGGTCGCGTACTCGTCCGAGCGTACGGCGGTGCGCACCTTGGCGCCGACCTTCTCCCGGGCCCGCCACACCGCCATCTGGATCGCAGCGTGCAGTGCAGCGGCCACGGGCTCCGTCGATGGAGCCGCCCCCTCAGTCGGCTCCCCGTCGATTGGTGTCTGACCCGAGCCGTCCTTGGTGTGCGGCTCACCAGGGCGCTGGCCACCGGTAGCCGCCGTCGGCTGGTCGCCCGAGCTGCCGTTGATCGCGAGCAGCAGACGCAGATCCTCCTCAGTCGGAGCGAACTCCTCCGGGATACCGAGGACAGAGCGCACCCACTTCGAGGAGACCAGGCCCATGTTCCAGGCGGTGATGGCGTCCTCGACCGAGTGCTGCCGCGCCAGGAGCGCGGTCGGATCCGGGACAAACTTCACCACGCTGGTCTCCGGCAGGTCCAGCACGCGGCTCAGGGCCGAGGCGTAGACCTGGCCGGTGGCCAGCGCGAACGGCTCGACGTGTTCCTTGTAGCCTGCCTCCTCGATCTGGAAGGCAACCGCCCGGTTGGACGCCGACATGCCCAGCAGCACCTCGGTCGGCATCGGCAGACCCCAGGCCAGACGCTGGATCGCCTTGTCCAGGCGGCTGGAGAGCAACTCGTCGTAGGCGTGGCTCATCTGCAGCCACGAGGCCCAGCCGCCGTCGGCCAGCATCTCCGCCGGGGCCCGGATCAGGATCGGCGTGGCGTACGCCTCCTCCATCGGCTTGCTGATGGCGTCCTTCAGCATCTCCGCGAAGTCGTCGGTGTCCTGGGCCACCGCGCTGTCAGGCGCGCTGTGCGGCATGTCCCCGGACGAGATGCTCAGCTCACTGGCCACGCCGAGCAGGCCGACGGTCTGCAGCCGCGAGCGGGTCTGCGCCTTGCTCAGCGCGGACAACTGCTCGATCTCCGAGAGCGCGTCGAGAACACCGGCCACGGGCGCATCCGGCAGCAGCGGGTCGATGGGCGAGGGCTTGATCCCGATGACGTACATCGCTGCCTGCTCCAGCAAGGCGGCGCGGTCGTTGTCCACGACCGAGACGACCCGCCAGCGGAACTCCCCGTTGCCCGCATAGATCGGCCCCGAGGGCGTGGTCAGCGCCGGGTCGACCGGGGTAGCCCCGTCGATCACCGGCAGCTTCGAGGCGGGATAGGCGGCGTACGCCAACTCCCCGAAGAGCGCGAGGTTCGCTGCAACCTGTTCGGTCGACTGCCGGTCGCTGACGAGGTTGACGTACTCCTCGCTGGTCTCGCTGGGGATGACCTTGCCGTCGATCTCGACGGTCCAGCCGAGCCGGGCCACCTGCTGAGCCAGCCAGCCGACACCGAAGCGCAGTTCCCCGACGCCGTGCGCGATGGTCGTGCGTACGTCGTAGACGTCGCCGTAGTAGTGCGCCACCTGGAGCTGCCAACCCCGGCTCACCGCCGAGGAGGTCGCGTAGGAGTACGCCGAGTTGTAGGCGGCCGCCACGCCGTCCTTCTTCGCACGCTGCTCATCCTTGGGTGGCCTGATCTCCGGCGTCTTGCGCGTGATCAGCCGTGCGAACGAGTTCTGCTTCTCAGTCACCACGACCAAGCACCCCTGTGATCGTCGAGCCGACGAACGCCACGATCGCGGCGCTCGGGAAGGACAGGCCGACGGCGAAGTAGAGCAGCGTCGCGTAGCCGACGTTCAGCCACCAGCCCAGGCACCAGGGGCAATCGATCAGGTCGTGTCGCCAGGTCCCTTCCGGGAAGAGCACCTCGCGTGGCCGCTCGAAGATGCTGTCCCGAGCGACCATCCGCCAGAGGCGGTGGGACAAGAAGCCCGAGAAGAAGGCGGACATCGCCAGCGAGGCGAGGTTCGTGACCGAGTACCACTCCTCGATGCTCACTGAGCCGCTGCCCGCTGCTCCGCCACAGTGGCCCCGAACAGCGCGGCGACGTCATGCTCGACCAGCACGGGCTCCAGGCTGAGCAGTTCCTTCTTCAGCCGCGCCGCGTTGCACGAGCAGACCTGTGACCAGGACATCACGCCCGGCTCGATCGCGTCCGGGTCAACGGCGGCTGCCGCAGGGCCGAGCAGGCGCAGGCTGCCCTGGCGGCCGAAGACCCGGCGCCCGGCGTCCGCCGGAGCGACCGCGAACACCAGCGGGTCGACCGCCCCCTCATACTCGTTGGGCCTGATGGTGACGTAGGTGCCGGAGGGGGAGGAGTAGTAGTCCAGCCGCCCGGTGGCGACCTGGGTCTTGCCCCCGGCGATCGACAGGGTCAGGTTCTTGATCGGCTCGATCACGTGGATGGGGTCAGTGCCCATGACTGGGTCTCCTTGGCTATGCCGGTTACGGGACGATGTCCTCACTGTAGGTCACACTGAGGACATGACGGAAGGCCTGCTCCCCGACCCAGCCACGCTGGCGCAGATGACCCCTGACCAGATCCGCGCGCTGCTCGCAGACATGCCGGACGCCCACCTGGCCGCGCTGGCTGAGGCCACCGAGCCCGCCGAGCAGGGGGAGCGAGTCGACCTGCTCCCGCACCAGGAGCCTCCGCCGCCCGGCTGGGATGGCTGGGTGCTGATGGGCGGGCGTGGCTGCGGCAAGACGTTCACCACCGCCTACTTCCTGGGCCAACTCGCCAGCAGTGTCCCGGGCCTGCGTGGCCGGATCATCGCTCCGACCCTGGCCGACGCCGTGAACTCCGTGGTCAACGACCCGCAGTCCGGCATCCTTGCCCACTTCCCCAAGGCGGTCCTGAAGACCAGCGGTGTCGAGGGCGTACGCCTCTCCTTCCCCAACGCCTCCACGCTGTGGTGCGTCGGCACGCCGTCCAAGAAGGATGTCGACCGCCTGCGAGCACTGACCAACATCGACATCGACCACTTCGAGGAGGCGGCCGCCAACCCGATGCTCGCCGAGGCGGTCAGCCAGGCAGCGCTGTCCCGCCGAGGCAACCGACTGCCCAAGCCGGTCTGGATGGCGTCCACCACGCCACGCCCCACCGAGCAGATCAAGGCCTGGAAGGCCTCGTCGGAGGATGTGCTCGGCGAGGGCGAGATCGTCGTGCTGCGCAAGGCCCGGCTGCAGGACAACCCCTACACCCCCGACGCCTACCACCACCACGCCGAGCGGCTCAAGGGCACGCGGATCTACCGCCAGGAGATCCTCGGCGAGATCCTCGAAGACGTCGAGGGTGCTCTCTGGACGCAGACCGACTTCGACCGCTCTGTGGGCCCGGTCCGCTGGCAGGATCTCGTCAAGGTCGTCGTCGGTGTCGACCCCCCGTCCGGAGCAGGCACCTGTGGCATCGTCGTGGTCGGCAAGGACACCAACGGTCACGTCTGGGTGCTGGCCGACTACAGCATCGAGGACGCCCAGCCCGGCGAGTGGGCACGGCGCGTCGTCCAGGCCTCCGAGGACTTCGGTGGCTGCCTGGTCGTGGCCGAGACGAACCAGGGCGGCCGGATGGTCACCAGCGTGCTGAAGGCCGCCAAGCAGACCCTGCCGGTGCAGACCGTGGTCGCGACCGAGGGTAAGAAGACCCGGGCAGAACCGATCGCGGTCCTGTGGGAGGCCGAGGAGCAGATCGCTCACCTCAGCGGGGACGTGCCTTCGGGTGTGTCTCTGGATCTCCTCGTCGACCAGTGCCTGCAGTGGGTGCCGGGCGTCGGCAACTCACCGGACCGCGTGGACGCGATGGTCTGGGCGGCCACCTACCTGCTGCCCGAGGTCATCAAGCAGTGGAAGGTCGTCGGCACGATCATCGGTGGACGAGGGCGTACTGCTGGCGGCACAGTCGTCGGAGCAGGCAAGGTTTCTTGGACAGGCGGCCGTAAGGCGGCGCAATGAGTATGGGGCGGTAGCCCTAGAAAGGAGTAGGCTATGAACTGGCTCTATCCGCGTACAGCACTGGATATGCTCTTTCCCGGGCCGTTCTGGTATCTCTGTGTATGGTGCGTGATGGTCTTTGTGTTTGTAGGGGCTGCTTCTTGGGATCTGGGAGTTCTTCTAGCTAGAGGCATTCGGTGGGTGTTGGACCGGTAGTTGACACGTCAATTACCTTCTCGGTTCTCCCCAAAACCTCGTGAGGGGCTGCCGCCCCGAAGGGAACGAACGCAGATGACCGGCCTCCGGGTCGCCGTCCCCGAACCCCACCCACGGCCTGAGAGGCCCTCACATCGCCGTATACGCCTCCTCCGTCACCATCCTTACAATCTCTGTTACGAACACCGCTTCATACACAAGACGTAACCAGTACGGATACATTCTCTGTTACCAACACCCTAGAGATATACGTTTCTTCTACAGAGTAGTAACAGAGCGCACACAGGACGTACAAACGGGGTTGTACTAGTGGGGCATCGCTCGGGCGGTGCTCGCCCGGCCCTGGCAGCCACTCGCCAGACGTCGCAACCCTCACGGGTGTGGGTGAACGGAGGTGGGGCCCTGGCCGCAACGCGGGCCCTGAGTGGAGGACAACTCAACACAGGATGAACACGGGCAACGTGGACAGGTACGACCATCTACGCGATGGCGACGCACTGAGAAGTGCAGGTAGGCGCACGACGTAAGCCCCGTGGACGACAGACACACCCGTGTCTGGCGTACGCCGCTGGACTCTCCCCAGCCGCGTACGTCACCCACGAAAGGAACGTCGAATGAGGTATCTCCTCGCCGCTCTCGCGGCCGTACTCGTCACCCTGGCCATCCCCGCCCCCTCGCACGCTGCGAGAGGTGCGGTGAGGCTTGAGGCGCCGACGCGGCACGTCAGCCACGTCAGGATCACCTACGTTCAGCCCGCCCGCGCGAACCGCGTGTGGGTGGAGTTCAACACCGGGTCGCTCTGGTCACTCAGAGTCTGCCCCGCCGAGGACTCCAGCAACTGCTACTGGGATGCCCGCAAGCAGGGCAACGGCCACGGCCGGTCCTTCGCCACGATCAAGGGGAAGACGTACTACCGATGATTTGGAAGATCGCCCAGCACCTGGTCCCCAACCCCCTGACCGGTCTGCTCATGCTCGCCGTCCCGGTCTACGCGTTCGTGGTCACCGGGACCTACTTCGCTCCCTGAGCGGCCGTAACGCATGGGTCAGGGGTTAAACGCCCCCTGGCCCGTGTGAGTCGACCGACTCGCCCAGCCTTGCCCGCGTGAAGCGGGCCGATGAGAGGAACCACCCATGCCCACCATCACCGACGTCAAGACGGCCCGCGCCCTGATCACCTTCGAGCGCGACCGGAACAAGGTCGTGTACTCGGCCTACATCGCCGCGAACGCGGTCACGCTCGACACCGTCTCCGACCACGTCGCGGCCCTGACCGAACTCGCGTTCCCGAACGTGACCACCGACGCGGCTGATGAGGTCAAGGCTGCGCGCAAGGGCTTCATGAACCGCGTGCGGAACGGCCTCAACCACCGTCTCGGCAAGCGCACCCCCTCGCAGGAAGCCGCTGAGCCGAGCACGGTCGAACCTGAGGTCGCCGAAGTCTCCCAGACAAGCGACAACGCGTTCGTCGAGACCCCCGCAGAGGCGATTCACCGCGTGGTCCACGCGGCGTACGCCGCCGGACTCACCCGTGACGACGTCCTCGCTGCCGTCGAAGCCGCCCTGTGAACGCACGAGCACGGCGTGACGCCCGCCGCAGACCTGCCCGGCGGGCGTACGCCCGGATCTCGACCACGGACGCGATGAAGCCTGCCGTGGGCCGACGTGGCGGGGTCTCCTACCAGGGCTCCGGGCAGGCTGGTCACCGCTCCGAGTGGGCCCAGTCAGCCACTCGACGCGATGCCGTCACGATCGATCGCAGGTGGGACACGACCGTCTCGCAGGCGGGATAGATCTATCCCCAACCGTTTCTAGCAGAGTTCTTAGAGACGAGTGTATGCAGTTGCGGCACTGCCGCCGCTCGGGGGACCGACACTCGGCGCGAATCTCTACGAAGATCTCTGTGTGAGTTTCTAAGAGAAGCTGTGTTTATTCACCCCCAAGCGTGGTTTTATTCATAGAGAGAATCGATAACGTTACGCGCGAGCACACCCACACAGGGGGTCGAGTTGCGGCACCTAAACTGCCGCCACTCATTCTTGGCTGCATACACTCAGCCGCCACTCGTTCTTTCACACAAGGGATAGATCTATCTCAGACATGCGACACCCACCCCGAAAGGAACCACCCCATGCCTACCTCAGCCTTCACCTCTGCCCCCGCCGTCACCCAGACTTCCCCGATCGCCGACCGCGTCAATCTCGGCATCTCCTGGCTGGATGAGAACGCCCCTGCTTGGCGTACGCCCGTCAACCTGGACACGCTCGACCTGGGCCTCTCCACCGACTGCATCCTCGGCCAGGTCTTCTACGCTGAGGCCGCCTGGGAGGGGTACTACAACGGGTTCGACTACATCCTGAACTCCGGCGACTTCAAAGACGCTGCTGGCGGCTCCCTGACCACTGCCTGGATGCTCCGCCACGGGTTTGAGGTCTACGACGAGACGTACGCCCGCCTGACTGCCGCGTGGCGGCTGGCGCTCTCCCAGACAAGCAACGAGGACTGAGCCATGCTCGCCCACATCACCGACCGTGCCCCCGAGCGCACCTACGCCGTGGTCATCGAGAGGCGCGACCTCGTGCTCGCGATGGAGCCCCACCCCGGGCACCACGTCATCGACAACGCCGACGCCCGCATCATCGCCTCCTGGTATCACTCACCGGGGCCCTGCTGCCAGCACATCACCCTGCTCTCCCACGGCCTGCCGTTCGACACCGCCGAACTGCGTCAGGAGATCCACGAGGAGATCGAGCCCATCGACACCCGGGACGCCGCCGCCCTACGCCACTGGCTCAACGACGTCGAGGCCCAGCGGATGCTCACTGGCACCTGGTGCGACTGCGACCCGTTCGGCCACCGTCGCGGCTGTCCGCGCCGCCCTGGCGCGTAGAGCACCCAGCATGGCCGCCCGGGATAGCCGGGAGACCGTGCTGGCTGCTCTGACGGCCAACCAAGAGGAGGTGAGACCAGTGCTCTACTGAACACGCCCCAGGGCCCTCACGGGCCCACCCGGCTCCCGAGGTACGGCGATGAGGCCACGACTGCCAGCAGGCGGCGTGTACGCGGTTCGACTCCGCCCTGAGCCACCCAGACAAGCGACGACCTACGAGAGGACCCACCCCATGCTCTACATGACTGCCTACGACCTCGACGACGCCATCATGCGCTTCACCGAGACCGCTCCCCGCCGAGCACAGGTGGCCCGCACCGTCCGGGCCCTGAGCGAGTGGACCGACCGCAACAGCGACGGTTGGGTGTACTGGCCCAAGCCCCGACAGGCCGCCGCCCGTGCCATGGAGCAGATCGCGTCCACTACCTACGTGGAGGACAGCAGGCAGGAGACGACCGACCTGACCGAGGCGGGCATGACCGCTGTGCTCCGCCCCATCCGCGCCTTCTGCACCCGCCAGATCAACGCAAGCACCATGACCCCCGCCGAGCGTGACCAGATCCTGAGAGGCTGACAACCATGAGCACCGTGCCTCGGCGACCGACCCCTAAGCCGTTCGTCGCCCCCGTCCACACCATCCGCAATACCGCCCGGGTCCCCGGGCAGAAGGGAAAGGCCTAACCATGGCACTCACGCCCCTGAGCAAGACCGAGGTCACCGTCGAGTCCATCACCCGACTGACCAACAGCCGCAACGGCAACCCGCGTTGGCGGCTGCAGGTCGCCACGGTCGACGAGAACCAAGTCGTCCACTCGGTGTCCTACGCCACAGCGCCCGACGTCATGGCCGCCTACAAGGTCTGTCAGCCGATGGTCGGCAAGCGGGTCACCCTGACCCTCGACGAGAAGTCGCAGATCCAGTTCATCGACTGGGAGATCCTGTGATGTGGCCCTTCAGTTGGTTCATGAAGGAGGACCCGACCGCCGTCCGGCCCAAGCCCCGGGGCAAGACCTCCTGGTGGCCCCTGATCGCCTTCGTGATCGTCCTGGCGTTCGCGGGCAAGGGCTGCCAGGAGAACAAGGCACCCGACCCCTGCCCGCCGGGCGCCTGCAAGCCGGTCCCGCACAGCACCATCTCGCCCGAAGACGTGGAGCGCCTGCCATGAGCGACGCCATCATCGGCGGCCTGGCCGGGTTCTGGACCGCCGCCATCATCTACGGCGTGATCTACCTGGCCACCCGCGTGAAGTGCTGGTGGGTCGAGCGCAACGCACCCTGGCGGCGCATGTCCATCCACGAGTGGTTCGAGGCCTCCGCCGCAACGGTCCGCTCCAAGGATGGGCACAACCACATGGACCTTCACTGCGTCTACTGGGATCCCCGGTACAGCGCGACGACCTTGGACCGTTGCCCCGTCTGCAACCCGGAGCGCAAGCCATGAGAGAAGACCAGACAAGCGACCTCACCGACGACGAGCGCCGCGTATACCAGTCGCTGGTCTCGCGTGGTGTCGACCCCAAGGACGCCCTGACCGACGCACTCGATGGTGTCACGCTCGACACAGCCAGAGAGGTACGCCGACCATGATCGACGGCGCCATCATCGGCATCATCCTGTGGCTCACGCTCGCCGCCACCGCGATCATCGTCGCGATGCACAGCCCCGACCGAGAGGACTGACCATGAAGGTGATCCGCGCACTGAGCGTCACCTACAACCCTGCAGCCGACTGCTTGGCCGAGGACTGCGGGTTCGCCACGCCGCTCAGCCCCGACGCCCGCAACCAGGCCAAGATGCACGTCAAGGCGACCGGCCATGAGGTCCGCGTCATCACCGAGACCGTGGACCTGTACCGACCCGACAACACCTGATCCACACCGACCCACCCGGGATAGATCTATCCAGGCCGCTGCGCAGCAGCGAGCCCCTCCCACCCAACTGAGAGGAACCACCCATCATGACCACCTTCACCCGTACCGCCGAGGTCACCGACGCGGTGACCACCACCGCTCGCAACGCCAACCTGCCCACCCTCGTGACGATGCTCCGAGACCGGGCCGCTCGCTCGGTGGACCTCGTCGTCCCAGCCACGTCCATCGCCGCCTTCCAGGGCGACTTCTACGTCCAGGGCTCCACCCCGGTGCTCTCCGCCGACGGGGTCACCTCGGTCGACGGCCGCTACAGCCTCTCCACCGTCGCGCTGGAGGGCGTGGCCGACCGGACCGGCGTGCCGATCAAGTACCTGCGAGAGATCCACGCCGAGCGCCCGGACCTGTTCTCGGCCACTGTCAACCATATCTGGCGCGGCGGGTTCTCCAAGGACCACGTCACTCACGAGCCCGACGCCCGCTCGTTCATGCTGCGCACCTTGCTCAGCCCTGAGTCGGGGCGGCCGAACCTGCTCCGCGCCGTGCTCTCCGACAAGTACAAGCGGATCGACGACCTGGAGGTGGCCACGGCCATCCTCACCGGCCTGCAGAGCGCTGGCATCAGCGACGCCAAGGTCTCCGGTGACCTAACCGAGCGCCGCATGATGCTCCGCATCGAGGTGCCCTCCATCGCCACGCAGGGCCGCGCCCTGGTCGAGGCCTACCGGTCGCCCTACCGCAAGGAGGGTGAGCAGTCGCCGCTGGTCCACGCCGGGCTGGAGGTGCGTACCTCCTCGGTCGGCTGCGGTGCCTTCGAGATCGTGCCCCGCCTGGTGATCCAGGCATGCGACAACGGCCTGCGGGTCGACGCGCTCGGGAAGATCCGCGAGGTCCACCTCGGCGGCCGCCTGGAGCAAGGCATCGTGAACTGGTCGGACTCCACCGAGCGCAAGAACATGGAGCTGCTGCAGGCCAAGACGGTCGACGCGGTCACCACGTTCCTGAGCCCGGGCTTCCTGACCCGCGCCGTCGAGCAGGCCAGCCTCAAGGCGGGCGAGGAGGTCGCCAACGAGAAGCACGTGCGCGACATCACCAAGCCGCTGGGCGTGACCAACGCCGAGGTCGACGCCCTCATGGGCTTCTTCGTCGCAGGCGGCCAGACCAACCGCGCCGGTCTCGCCAACGCCCTGACCGCGATGGCGCAGGCCACCCCCGACGGTGACCGTGCTGGCGACCTGGAGGTCGCTGGCGCGGCCGTGCTGGGGCTGGTGTGAGCATGCTGCGTACCTACACCATGCCCATCCGCCAGACCGAGCCATACGTCGAGGATCTCGAACTCACCGTCACGATCGAGCATGACTCCTACCCCACACTCACCATCGGGAGTCTGACCTTCCAACTGGGCTCTCGGAACACCGAAGACCTGCGCGAGATCTTCAACCAGTTCGACGACTGACCACCCACCCGAGGGGCCGGATAGATCTATCCGGCCCCTCCCCACCACCGAGAGGACCACCATGTTCAAGTCCGGCGACAAGATCGTCTGCATTAACACCGTGCTCACCGGCCAGGGCTACACCGACCTGGGCCCGCTGACCAAGGGCGAGACCTACACCGTGCGCGGGGTCAGCACCGCTGGCACCATCAACCTGGCCGAGACCCCCGAGGTGTTCTGGTACCGCGAGGACCGCTTCGAGGCAGTAGCCCCTGCCGTCACCAAGGACGAGCAGATCGCCACGCTGCGGAAGGAGATCGAGTACCTCCGCGAGACCGAGAACTCCCAGCAGAAGGCCCTCATCTCGACCCGCGACCAGGAGATCACTCGCTTGATCGAGGTCAAGGAGAGGCTGACGCGGGAGAAGGACCACGAGGGGCAGCGCTACGAACTGCGCCTCACTGAGGCGAGCGACAAGAGCGATGCGCTCGTCGCCCACCTGCACACCTTCGCCGAGCAGCAGGAGGACGCAGGCAATGACGACGTCGCCGACGAGATCGATGGCATCCTCGCCACCTACGGCCTGCCGACGTACAAGAAGACCTACGAGTTGATCCTCACCGTGCCGGTCCAGGTGCGGGTCTCCGACATCCGAGCCACCAGCCCCGCCAAGGTCCGCGAGATGTTCGACGCGGGCGAGATCAACTGGAACGTCGCCGACCACGAGAGCCAGGTCGACGACGAGATCAAGGTCGTCGAGATCGCGGAGGTGCCCTCATGAGCACGCCGAACGAGAGCAACACCGTCGTGATCAGCGGCGGCTCGGTCGAGTACGACCTGGACAGCACGGCCCGACCGATCGACGACATGATCGAGGCACTGCAGGAGGCCAAGGAGAACGGTGCGCTGTTCGTCACCGGCCTGTCCGGCAACGGCCGAGGAGCCAAGTACATGTACATGTACGTCGACAGCGACGACTTGGAGTTCGTCGAGGACGCGCTGTGACCTGGGCTGCTGGCTGGAAGACCGCTGATGGTGAGATGGATGTGGTCCACGAGGCCGACACCTGGTTCTGGGCGTGGAACTACCTCATGGACACCGTCGAGCACCTCCGCGAGGAGGACTGGAAGGAGTACCCCGACGAGCCTGTCGACGAGTGGTGGCTCGACCTTGAGCGCGACCTGAAGAAGCAGGGTGAGTTCATGAGCCTGCCCCCGAAGGCGTGGACAGGCACGTCCAAGTCCAAGATCCCGGCAACCCTGTGGATGGAGGAGCGATGAACCCGCGCGCTGTCCTGATTGGGTTCATGGTCACCCTGGCCGCTCTGGCCTTGCTCGCCAACCTGGTGGCAGCGCTGCTCGAACCCGAGGAGCCTGAGCCCAAGCCCATCCCGGGCTACCACCCCGAGTGCACGCAGGACGACGTCGCTGACGGAGCCTGCCTGACCTGGGACGACATCCGAGAACAACCACTGAAAGGCAACTGACCCATGAACGACATCAACACCGCCATCGCCGACCTGCGTACGGCGATCGCCGCCAACGCACCGCGTGACCGGTTCGCGATCGCCACCGTCATCCGCTGGACTGCTTCCGAGCGGTACACCTACGCCGCGATCAAGACCACCGTTGGCTGGTTCACCACCGCCCGTCGCGGCAACCCGTTCATCAAGAACATGCTCACCTACGAGGAGTTGGAGGAGATCCTGGCCCGGCCGGAGACCACCGACGCCGCCGTCGCCACCACCTGGGAGTTCCTCGACGGCCAGGGCGAGCGCGAGATCGACGTGCGGGAGGAGCCGACCGAGTCGTGGCCGAGAGTCCGGTTCCAGGCGGCCTTGAACGAGGACCCGAGCGCCGACGCGGGCAACGATCGGCACCCGGGCTGGAGCGGAGAGCGCCTCTGATGCGAGCGATCATCAGGAGGATCCTCCGGCTGCCCGCCGGGACCTGTCCGCAGTGCGGCGGCTACTCCAGCCAAGGTGGTCTCTGCTACCGCTGCCGTACCGGCGGCTGACCAATTATCGAGGGCCCCTCCGCGCCAACGGAGGGGCTCTCACCCATCTCTGAAAGGGACCACCATCATGACCGACCCCACCGACTGGCCGCAATACCTGCCGACCAAGAGAACCCTGGTCAACCGCGTGCTGCGCTGGTTCGACCAGGCCTCACCCCACGACATCGAGCAGGGCGCGACCTGGTACGCCGATGCTCACGCGCTGGCCTCCGACCTGGCCCCGGCTCTGTCGAACGACGGCGACGGGCTGAAACGTGCGGCCGAGGTCATCGCCGCGCTGAGCCCGCGCACCATCTGGTCGCGCAACGCAGCCGGTGCCGTGCTTCTCGTCACCAAGGGCGAGGCACTGCCCGGCCTGCTTGGCCGCAACGTCGGGCTGGCCCGCCAGATCATCGAGGGCGAGCGACTGGCCAGCCTGACCAACGGCCCGAAGATCCAGGCGTTCGCGAAGAACATCGCGGGCGACACCTGGACCGTGACCGTGGACGTACACGCGGCGTACGCCGTGGGGGTTGACGAGAAGACCCTCTCGCGAGCACGCTGCTACGACGCTGTGGCCGAGGCCTACCAGGCCGCTGCCCTGGCGCGTGGAGTCGAGCCGAGCACGATGCAAGCAACGACCTGGATCCTTGCCCGTCGGGCGAAGTGGTCCTTGAACCGACAGCGTGGATAGATCTATCCCGGAGAAACAGGAGAAGTAGATGAGCGAGATCAAGATCGTGCCCACCCACATCGAGGGGGCAAACCTCGGGGACACCGTCTGGGACAAGGAGTCCGGCACGGAGTTCACGATCATGGCGTTCAGCGGCAAGAGGAACCAGATCAGCCTGATCGACGCCGAGGGCCAGCGGTGGATCGACAACCCGGAGAACCTGACCACGACCCCGCCGAAGCGGGAGTGGAAGGTTGGCGACGAGGTCATCACCACGCAGGACTACGAGAGTCTCCCGGTTCGAGCGATCTGCATCGACCGCACGTGGGACTACGCCCCGATCTATCGGAGCGGGTACGGGTTCTACTACGCCAACAGCACGAGCAGGCGGGTCGAGCCCGACGCCATCAGCGCTCGCCGCGTCATCATCTACCTGGAGGGTTGAGATGACTGAGCACCGACCTGGTGACATCGCGATGGTGACCGCAGGCGGGCACACCGCGCCCGCTGTGTACGGTCGTATCCCCGATGCCGACATCGCGTTCTGGTCTCTTCTGGACGGAGGACTGTTCCTGACCTCCGACAAGGGGCTGGAGATAGGCCCCGTGCTCGGCAACGTCGCCGACTTGGCGGCGGCCGAGGCTGCCAAGATCCACGTCGGCGACACCGTGAAGGCGACCCAGGATCTGATCAACAGCGTCCAGCATCACGCCTTCAAGGACGAAGGCTGGTGGAACGGACACCCGATGGTCGTCACCCGCATCCGCAAGAGGACTAACGGCACCGACGAGTACACCTGCCGGTGGGGCGAGACCTCCTACTACCTGTCCGAGAACGGGATCGTGAAGATCTCACCTGAGAGGAACCACCCATGAGTGACTCAGCAACCATCCGCTTCTGGACTCACAACGAGGACCCCCACCCGATCGGGCTCTACCTGCACTGGGACGGAGGCCGCTACGCCAAGGTGCTGGCCGATGCTCTGCGGGTGGCCAAGCCCCGCTGGGACGACGAGGACTACGCCAACCGCATGGCAGTCCAGGCGATCCTGGTGTCTGTGGGTATCTCAGCCGACACCCTCGGAGCCGGCCTGTTCGCAGGCACTGCCTCTCGGGACGAGGACCACCCGACCCTGAACGTGAACTGGAAGACCCAGATCGTGTGGTCTGACGACTGGCAGATGTCCTTCACGCAGTTCCTCAGGAACGACGGCAACGTCTGGGAGATGATGCAGGCATGAGCGCTGAGAACCGAGAGAAGATCCGTCAGGCCGCTGACGCCACCATCGACACGATCAACGAGGCGGGGTTCCTGACCCCCGCCGGAGGAGACGCGGTGAAGGCATTTGGGCTTCTTCTGATCGCAGCGGCACTGGTCGAGGTGGCCGAGGCCATCGAGAAGGCAGGGCCACGATGAAGGTCATCGGGCTCGGGTCCTGTGCTGTCGGCGGATTCCTGATCGCGGCTGACGTGTTGAGCGAGAGCACTATGGGCATGGCACTGTGGAAGATCCTCGATAGGAAGGAGGAGTGATGTTCCCGAGGCTGAAGGCCCACATCGACCGCAAGACCGAGGAGAACCTGGCGCAGATGCCACTCCACGAGCAGGACCAGATCAACGAGGCAGCGAAGACCTTTCGGGGTACCGTCCGCTATCTCCTCGACAACTTCAAGAGGACAGGACGATGACGCACTGCTTCATCAAGGTCGAGTTGGGGTTCGCCCCGCCCCGGCCCTACACGTACGCCTGGGAGGGCGACGAGCCCATCACGCGAGGCGACTTCGTGGTCGTCCCGCCGAACACCTACAACCCCGCCCCGGCCATCGGCCGCGTGCTGCGTACGATGCCTAACCCGGACTTCGCCGGGGACATCACCGTACTCAAGCAGAAGGCGAGCACCGAGGTGGTCAAGCGGCCGGTGCGCCAGTCGGACCGGTACGTGATGACCGCCGATCTGAACCGCAAGATCGACGAGATGCACGGGCCCGGCGCAGCCGCCGCACTCGACGCAGCCATCGCCGACGGGTCGGTCTTCGGAGACGACGTGCTGTGAGTCTCCTCGATCCGCCGTTCTGGTCCTTCGACGTGCAGACGGTGGATCACGACGACCTCAAGGAGACCGGCTACACCAAGGCGCGCTGGTCTCGGGTCACCATCGACCGCCTGCAGGTGCCGGACTGGCGTCACGCGTACGCCGACGCCGCCTGCATGGTGGTCGCCATCCACGGCGGGATGCCCACTCGGGTCCTGCCGAGGTACTAGCGGTGCTTCACCCTGAGGATCAGCGAGCGGTCGTCCTGACGGCCCGCCGAGGTGGTGATGTGGCAGACGGCCAGGTAGTTCTGGTCGTCTACCCCGCCCTGGAGCCACACAACGCACTTGCCGTCGGTGATGGACTCCGGGTGGACCAGGGACTTGGTCACAGCGCCGATGCCGACCGTCGGCAGCGTCCAGACCGCTGCGGTGATGGTCTCCCCCGCCTGCAGCCAGGTGGTGAAGTCGAAGCCGTAGTCAAGGACAGCCTCGGGGTCATGGATGAAGGTGGGGATCTGGTGCGGCATCAGAAGTCCTCTGCTGAGATGGGAACGATGCGGCTCTCTGCCTGCACCGCAGGTACGCGGGACTCCCGGGCCACGGTCGCTGTCCGCTCCGGGTCCGGCGGCGGAATGACCGGCCCGATCGGCGACGTCACCCCGACGGCAGTGAGGGTCGGCGGACCGACCACGACCGTCGGCAGGCTGGCCACGAGGGTCCCGCTGAAGGTTGGCGCGGTCACCATGCCCGCAGCACTGACAGACGGTGGCCCGATCGTGATCGTCGGCAGGTCAGTCAGGACCGACCCAGCGTACGTCGGCGCAGCCACCACGCCCGCAACGCTGACGGTCGGCGGACCCACCGTGACCTCCGGGAGGCTCGCGAGCAGAGCACCCTCGCCAGGAGGCGTGAACGCCCCGCTCGCCGCCATGAGCGGAGGCCCTGCCGTGAGACCAGGAACGCTGGCGATCAGGTCACCGCTGTAGATGGGCGGCGCGATCACCCCCGCCACAGCCATGGTCGGAGGACCGACCGTGACCGGCGGGAGATCGGCGACCAGCGTACCGGCCACGGAAGGAGGTGTCACGGTGCCGCTCGCGGCCATCGTCGGCGGGCCCACGGTCACGGTCGGAAAGCTCGCCGCAACAACTCCCGCGTACGTCGGCGGAGCAACCGTCCCCGCCATGCTCGCGGTCGACGGACCCACGGTCACGCTGGGGGTCGAGGCCGCGACGGAGCCTGTGTAGACAGGCACGCTGACGGTTCCCGTGATTGCCGCCGTTGAGGGGCCTACCGTCAGAGACGGAGTAGACGCCACCAAAGATCCAGTGACGGCAGCATCAGCCACGTTCAGTGCGAGGACCAGACGCTCAATGGTCGGGCTGCCAACGGTGGAGGTGGCTGCAGCCGAGAAGGTCGCATCCACCTGATCCTCAAGGTAGGCCAGCGAGAAGCCGTACCCATCCGTCCCGGAGGCGATGATGCCTGTGTCGGTCGCTTCGGTGCCTGTGCTCCAGGTGTAGGAGGGGGCCACGGCTGCGTTGATGTCCTGGCAGGCAACGGCGGCACGGAAGTCAGCGGCTGAGGTCAGCCCCGACAGGGACGGACCCGCCCCGCCGGAGGACACATTCCCCTGCGCGGCAACACCGATGAAGGTTGTTCCTGCCGGGAACTCGTAGACGTCAAACAGGACAGGGTAGTTGGACGCGTTGTGCGTGGTCGTGAAGGTGTCTCCACCAGCCGCAGTTCGGTGCCACAGGTAGAGCCCGGCGTTGTTGATGGCTGACCCGCCAGCAGGTAGCGTCCAGCCCGCTGGCGTGGTCGAGGTGACTGCACCACCTGCCAGGACAACCAGGAAGTTTCCGGCGGTCGGCGTGAACAGGCTGCCCGCAACGACAGTCCCGGATGATGGGTCAACCGTGTGCGTGAGGGTCCCGTTGCGTGGCGCAGCGATGGCTACGTGGTTCAGCCACTTGACCATGGCCTACGCCTCTCGGGCTAGGAGGTCGGTGCGGTGACGGGGATGGTGATGACCGGAGCGCCGAGGTCGACCGAGCCACCGGAGATGATGTCCGTGTCGTTGAGCGACAGGTCACCCGAGCCCTCGCCAACCGAGCCCTCCATGATGGCCGTGCCACCCGAGGTCTGGATCCGGAAGTACCCCGCCGTGCCGGTCGCGGCAGCAGTCACGGCGGCCGGGTTGGAGCCGGTGATCTGACCGGCAGCCGGGGTGGCTGCGGTCCAGGACGCGATGGTGACCGAGGCGAGCAAGGCACCTGTCGCGGCATTGCCGGGACCAGGCGCAGCCCCGGTGCGGATCTGGAGCACGCTGTTGGCGCCGAGCGAGGTGACGAGAGCGTCGTCCACGGCGGCAGTTGCAGCATCATCGAGAGCGGTTGCGACGGCGGTTGTGATGACGATTGCCATGGTAAGTAACTCCTGAGTCTAGATGCCTCAGGGTAGACCAACCAATGAGAGAGGGACCAACAATGGCCAAGAAGAAGCCCGAGAAGTGGTACGGCGAGGAAAGCAGCACAGTTGCCAAGCCGCCCCCCGTCCGGCCTGGTGCCTGCAAGCACTGCGGCGCGTACCCACCCTGCACACCCAAGGAGAAGAAGTGACCAAGAAGTTGCCGATCGACAAAGGCAGCCCATTCGACGATCCCTCCCCTGCTGAGAGCGACAGTGCAAAGCGGCAGCGGGAACTGGACGCCGCGAAGAAGAAGGTCGACCAGACCCGCAAGACCTTGCCCAAGATCCTGAAGGGGAAGAAGTGATGGGGCTGTTCGACTGGCTATTCGGACCAACCGAGAAGTCGTTCAAGAAAAAGTCGCTGGACCAGCAGGTCAAGGCGATGAAGAAGAACCGCGAAGGCAAGGTCCGCACCCGCGACCGCCGCAAGGCTGACAAGAAGTTCAAGAAGGGGAAGTGGTGATGGTGGCTGACTTCTTCAAGGCCATTGCCGACTCAGTCGCCGAGGGTCTCAGCAAGGCGATGGTTGACCTGCTGCGCGAGGCCTTCGAGGCGGGTCGCGACTACCACTCTTGGAGTCAGTCCGACCTCTCTGAGCAGTCGAGGGAACCTGACTTCGATGAGTGGGTCTCCAAGCGTTTCAAGTAAGAGGAGGAGAAGCATGAGTGTCAAGAACCTGTGGAACCACTCAGACGAGATCGACACCAAGGCATGGGTCAGCATCTGGATGATCCCGCAACCGGGCATCTGGCCTTTCACTGCTGAAGATGTCATCGACCGGCTCAACAACTGGTTGGAGTGCCTCGGCGCGGAGTTCCGATTTGAGCCGAATCCGGTGGTGAGCAACGACCACTACGCCCTGATGCAGGTGCGCGACCACGTCCAGGCTCTCGCGGTCACCGCGCTGGGCCGGATGGCGGCGCAGACCCTGCTCGATGAGAAGGGATAGATCTATGCGAGTCGTCAGGGTCAAGGCTCGGTACGTGCACGGGACCGGTCGGAACACGCAGATGTTCCACATCATCAACCTCGACCAGGTGCGGACGTGGAGAACGCACAACTACACCAAGGACAACGGCGAGGGGTGGGTAATCCTCGTCCTCCACACCGCGTGCGGCACTCGGGCGTCGATGACCAGCACACCCAACCTGCACGACTCCATGACCCTGGCGATCAACCCGCCGAAGGGTCTCAGGCCCTGCCCCCGGTGCTTCCAGCGCTGGGAGGCACTGGGCAAGCCGCTCACGGCAGACCAATGGCGAGACAACGTCAAGACGTTGCGGGTCATGACCGGCCACGCCAACCGAGCAAAAGCGAGAGGGAACCAGCGATGACTGAGGAAGAGGAGGTAAGAGAACTTCAACTCACGATCGCCCGGCTGGAGGGTGAGCGAGAAGCAGCCCAGCAAGCCACCCGCGAGATCATGAAGGAGCGCAACACCTGGGCCCGCGAACTCGCTGACATGCGTGGCGAGCGGGACGACGCACGGGAGAACCTGGACAACCTCCGCTCGTTGGCTGCCGAGCAGCAGGGCTTCGACCTCGCTCGGATCGTGAACCTGGAAGGAGTGATTCGGGACTTCCTGGAGGAGTACGAGGCCTCCTGCCCCGACCGGTGGCCGGGCGGGATCAACAAGATGAGAGGGGCGTTGGAGGATGACTGAAAGGGAGGAAGACCCAACCATCGAGGAGATTCAGCGAGTCGGCCGGTACTGGGCCAAGGTGAAGATGCTCACCTGCGAGCACAGCAACGGGATTGCTGTTGATCCCGACGGGATGACCTGCCCCGACTGCGGACAGCCGCTGCGGTTCCTGTCAGAGATCCAGATCGAGGAACTACGGTCGGTGCCGAGAAGCAGTTGACAGCCTACCCCTAGTGTAGGGTAAGGTCGTCTCTCGTTGGGCCGGGAGCGGGGGCGCTCCTCGACATACTTCCGGCCCAACGGCACAACTCAATAAGCGCAAACCCCTTAGAGTTCAGGGAGACGGTGAGCCGATCTCGCGTCGGTTATCTTTGGTGATTATCCCGGCGTGAACTAACTTGTTCACCGCCACCCTGAGCGCTAAGTGTGTCGAGCCGAATGTGTTCGGTTATCGCCTTCAGAGCGGGTGACGCAGGTTCGAATCCTGCCGTCTGACTTAGGTCAGGCGTCGTCCAGCGGCCTAGGACCCCTAACCCCGGACGCAACAACTTGTTCGACATCTTGCGCTGATGTGAGCCGAAGAGTATTCGGTTATCAGCCAAAGCAGCGGCTCACGCTGCTTTTCTGGGATCACCTGTGAGGGCCCCGCCCGGATCTCACCCTTTGCTCACATCTCTAACTTCATATGCTGAGCCGAAGTGTTTCGGTTATCGCAAATCTGTAAGTTGCGGGTTCGAGTCCCGCCGTCCTGGTTAGCCGGGTCGTAGCTCAACTGGTAGAGTGACAGACAAAACCCCCGGAACACGCTACTTGTTCAGCAGACTAACTTCGATGCGAGCCGAAGAGTATTCGGTTATCAATGGTTCGATTCCATTCCGATGAGCCGAAAACCTCATCGGGATCCCCAACCGGCAGGGGAAACCCGGATCTCACCCTTTGCTCGCGTCACTTCTTCGGCCAGCACGGACCCCTCGTGCTGGTCTTTTTTCTATCTGAAAGGAACCACCGTGGAGTTCAGTACGCAGCATGTCGCAGTCAAGATCGGGGGCTGGACCACCCTCGATATCACCCCGGAGGATGCGCCCACCGTTACCTTCTCCGGCAACCGCCGGAAGTCGGTGCGGCAGGCCCGCGCCATCTGGTCGCGCACCCTGGACGAACTCCTGAGGGACCCCTCCTACCCCGGCTACCTCCGCATCCAGTGGTCCGGGGTGAACGTGCTGAAGGACGGCTCGTTCGGAGCCGACTGGCGCGAGGAGTACCCGCGCCTCGCCGACGCCGAGGCTCGCCGTCAGATGGATGAGATCGAGGGCTGGCTCAAGGCCCAGATCCTCAAGGACCAGGCCGACGCCGTCGAGGCGCTCGGTGCCCGCATGCGCAACATCACCTGAGAGGAACCATCCATGAACAGCATCTACAAGGACTACGTGAAGGGCCGGAGCGCCACTCCGCAGACCGAGCAGGCGAAGCCGGAGCAGGTCAAGAACTCGGCGGGGGGCTACGTCTTCAAGGTTGACGAGGCCACAGCCATCGACCGCTTCCTGATCCTCGGCTCGGACAAGCCGACCTACTACGCCTCGGCGCAGACCCTGACCCGCGACAACGCCAAGGCGGTCGTGGCGTACGCCCAGGGTGCGCAGACCGGGCCCGACCTCGTCGAGCGCATCGTGGAGATCAGCACCGAGGGCCGAGCCCCGAAGAACTCCCCGGCCCTGCTCGCGCTGGCCATCGCGGCCTCCGTCGGCAACGACGTCACCCAGCGCCGGGCCTTCGGTGCGCTGAGCAAGGTGGCCCGGACCTCCACCCACCTCTTCGAGTTCGTGGACTACCTCGACTCGATGCGTGGCTGGGGCCGTGCTCCGCGCCGCGCCGTCGCCGAGTGGTACACCTCGAAGACGGCCGACTCGCTGGCCTACCAGGCGGTGAAGTACCGCCAGCGCAACGGCTGGACGCACCGTGACGTGCTCCGTCTCGCTCACCCGGCCGCGCTCAGTCCCGAGCAGGACAACGTGCTGCACTGGATCACCAAGGGCATCAGCGACACCGATCCGATCTCGCTGCCCCAGGTCATCCAGGGCTACGAGGCTGCGAAGGGCTGCGTCAACGGTGGCGAGGCTGCCCGCCTCATCTCGGAGTACAACCTCCCGTGGGAGGCGCTCCCGGACGTCGTCATCAACACCCCGCAGGTGTGGAAGGCGCTCGTGCCGACGATGGGCATGACCGCGCTGATGCGCAACGCCTCGCGCGTGGCTCGGCTGCCCGTGACCCGCGAGAAGTCGCAGATCGAGGAGGCCATGGCGGCTCGCCTCCGTGACCCGGAGACGGTCCGCAAGGGTCGGCTGCACCCGGTGAACATCCTCACCGCGATGCGGACGTACGCCTCCGGCCGTAGTCAGACCGACGGCAGCGGCTCGACGTGGGTCCCGAACCGGCACGTCACCGACGCGCTGGACGCGGCGTTCTACGCCTCGTTCCAGTACCAGGAGCCGACCGGCAAGCGCTACCTCGTGGCGCTGGACGTGTCTGGCTCGATGGGTGCTGAGGTGAAGCCGGGCCTGAGCGCTCGCGACGTCTCGGCTGCGATGGCGATGAGCCTGCTGGCGACCGAGCCGGGCGTGGACGTGGTCGGCTTCACGGCGGCGAACACCCAGGCTCGGTACGGGCAGCGTCGGTACAGCCAGGGCTACGACCCGTACGAGGCGGCGATGACTTCGCTCGACCTGAGCCCGCGCCGTCGCCTCGACGACAACGTGGCTGCGGTCCGGGGACTGCCGTTCGGCCGGACCGACTGCTCGCTCCCGGCACGCTGGGCTCGTGAGCAGGGGCGTGACTACGACGCGATCGTGATCTTCACCGACAACGAAACGTGGGCCGGTCGTACCGAGCACCCGTTCCAGGCGCTGCAGAAGTACCGCAAGGTGGTCGGGCACAAGGTGGCACAGATCGTGGTCGGCCTGACCGCCACGGACTTCACCATCGCGGACCCGACCGACCCGCACAGTGTGGACGTCGCGGGCTTCGACTCGGCCCTGCCGAGCCTGGTCGCGGAGTTCACCAAGTAGCAGCCGCCACGTGAGGCCCCGGGATAGATCTATCCCGGGGCCTTACCCTTGTTCGAGGAGGACACGGTGTACCTGTTCGGCATAATCATGGGCATCAACCTGGTCCTGGCTGCGGTCCTGGCCTGGATGGTGTTCAGCGGCTGGTCCACCGACGACCAGCGTTGCTATCGAGAGGAGAAGCGATGAGCAGGCACAAGAGCAGGCAGAAGGCCCGGTACAGGGCTGCGAGCAAGGCGGCACGGGACGGGTCGCTCTGCCTGATGGGCCAGATCCTGTTCCTGCTCGGCGGACCCCGTCTGGTCGCCGCCCTGTGGAGGTTCCGCTGATGGAGGGGGAGTGCTGGGTCTGTGGCCGGAAGCTGCTGCTGCGCGGAGCGGCGTATCCCTACCGGATGCAGGCACACCCGTCCAGCGAGACCAACGCCCTGTGCGCAGGGAGCGACCTGGAGTGGAAGGACCCGATCCTGTGAAAATCGAAGAGCCGGTCGAGATGCGCTACGGCCAAACCATCACCCTCAGTCCGGAGCAGTATGCGAACGAGGAGATCCGCGCAGAGGCCGAGAAGGCATGCATGCTCTGGTTCGTCAACAGGATGGACGTGCAGCCTGAGCCCGGGACCTGGCGGTTCCGGGAGGGCTACGACTTCACGGCCGAAGGTGGTCGAGAGACCCGCATCCCCGACATGTGGCTCTACACCTGCGAGGTGGTGCTGAGTGAGTAGTCCAGCCCTGGCCCACATCCTGGAGATGAGCGCCGATGGCATCACCCAGGCGGAGATCGCCCGGGACACCGGGCTGAGCCAGCCCACGATCTCACGGATGTTGCGCGAGGGGCAGGAGCAGATGGTGAACAACACCGAGTTGGTCACCGCCCGGCGACTGAGCCGGGGCTCCGGCCTGCCCACGATCCCCGCTCCTGAGCGCGACGTGCTCGGCCGGATCCTATGCACCGAGGAGGAGTGCGAGCACCCCGCCAGCGCGGGGGCCGCCGTCTGTGAGGAGCACGGCGGTCCGGCCGCGCGAGTCGCGCTGGCTGACCTGATCAACCCGGCCATCCGCCGCCTCGGCGAACTCATCCACAGCCACGACGAGCGCGTCGCGCTGGCTGCCAGCGAGGCGGTGCTCAACCGCACCGGCTACGGCAAGCAGATGGAGATCACCGTCACCGACGCCCGCGAGGTGCTGCTGGCCCGCCTGCTGGAAGCGCGTCAGGCGTACCTGGAAGAGCACCCCGAGATCGAGCACGACACGGTGGCGGGGGAGATCCTGTGACCATGGACCTGCCCGAGATATCGGCTTAGGATGCGGAGTGCCCCGGCTCCCGTGTCGAGTTCGGGAGCCGGGGCGGAGAAGCAAGGTGTCGAACCATCCAGCACAACCCCAGCCGGGTCCCACTATAGATCCTGGCGGGTACGAAGTCGAGGAAGGACCCAACCAACGTGACTGAGAACCGGTCAGAACTCCAGCCGAAGGCGGGAGCACCGTACGCGATCGGCGCACGGGAGTACCTCAAGCGAGGCTGGGATTCACCGCTGCCGGTTCCCTACGGCTCGAAGAAGTTGGTCGCCTCCGGCTGGACCGGCTACCGGGGCAAGCGCCCCGACCATGGCCAGGTCAAGCAGTGGCTGAACCACCACGGCGCCGACAACATCGCGCTGCGGATGCCCGAGGACGTCATCGGCATCGACGTCGATGCGTACGGCGAGAAGTATGGTGAGATCACCCTCGATGTCGTCGAGATGACGATCGGCCCGCTGCCCGCCACGTGGCGCTCCACGAGCCGCAAGCACGAGATCTCCGGGATCTACTGGTTCCGCCTGCCGGAGGAGGCCGTCGGCCTGCACTGGCACGACCTAGGCGGCGACGTCGAGACGATCTCGTGGCACCACCGCTACGCCATGGTCTGGCCCAGCATCCACCCGGAGACCGGCCGGACCTACGGCTGGTATGACGACTGGGGCAAGCAGGTCGTCAACCCCCCAAGCAAGGAGGATCTCGCCGTCTTGCCGATGGCGTGGATCCAGCGGCTGCTGAAGCCCAGCCACGAGGACCGCAGCACGGTCACACGCGACACCTCCGGCCACCGCGACCCGGCGTACGGTGTACGCTCCGACGCGCAGGCCTGGATCGAGAACTCGCTGCAGCGTCTCGACGACCTGCCGAACCCTTGGCACGAGGGTGCGTTCTGGGACCAGACGACGTTCAACGTGGCCTGCGACCTCGTCCGCCTGGCCAACTCCGGCTGGACCGGCTACACCCTGGAGCAGGCGCAGGACGACCTCTTCGCCCATGCCCCCACCGACGAGGTGTGGACGGACCACGAGGTCGACGCGAAGTGGCGCTCGGCGCTCACGGCCGTCGGCGAGGAAGCCCGACCCGACCCGGTCGCCGAGGACTTCGAGCCGCTCACCAACGAGGAGCAGGGCGGCTCGCTCTTCGACGCTACGCCAATCTTCCGTCACATCCGTCAGGCCGCTCACTCTCGGGCGCTGCGTGCGCCGATGGTGCTGCAGAACGTGATGGCACGGATCCTGCTCGAAACCCCGCCCTTGTGGCAACTCCCGGCCACGGTCGGGTCGAAGGCCAGCCTGAACCTGTTCTTCGCAGCGGTCGGTACGAGCGGTGCAGGCAAGAGCGCCAGCACCCGGGTTGCAGGCGAACTGCTTGGGCTGGTCGGCCTGGAACAGAAGCGGAAGATTCTCCCGCTCGGAACCGGCGAGGGGATGGCGGACGCCTTCCTCGACTACGGTAACAAGGACGCTGACGGCATGCCGATGGTGATCCCTGACCCCGCGCGGATGTTTGTCGTGGATGAGGTCGAGACGCTGAACCAGATGGCTGCCCGCAGTGGCACCACGCTGGGCGGCCAGATGAAGACGGCAGGGACGGGTGGATCACTTGGGCAGGCAAACGCCAAGGCGGGGGGCCGCAACCGACACGTCCCCGAAGACTCCTACCGGATGACGATGGTGGTCAACGTCCAGCCCGCGCTGGCTGGCCCCCTGCTCGATGGATCGGATTCAGGTCTGCCTCAGCGCTTCCTGTGGATGAGCACAACTGACCCAGAGGCACCTCGTGCACTCGCGGACATCCCGGAATGGCCGGGCTCGCTGGGCTGGGAGATGCCGGGGGACGGGTCGCCTGAGCGCGAGATCTCATACCCACAGGAGATTGCAGACCAGATCCAACTGGCAGCCCTGCTCGCGCCCGATCGAGGCCCCGAAGGGGAGATGGAAGCCCACCTCAACCTGACCCGGCTGAAGATCGCGGCTGTGTTCGCGCTGCTCCACGGCGAGACCGACATCACCGAGCAGTGGTGGGGGTTGGCAGGTCGGTTCACGAAAGAATCCATGAAGACCATCGAGATGTGCCAGGAGGCCGTGCTGGCCAAGGCTGTCGAGGAGAACGCCCGACAGGCCAAGGCGAATGCGCACGCCCAGATCGTGGTCAACGAAACCATCAACCAGGACGCGTTCCTGGTGGACCGGTGTCGAGACCGGATCAAGGAGATTCTCCATGACGAGGGAGAACAGATGTCCTGGGGGCAGATCAAGAGGCTGCTCTCGACGCCGCAACAGCGTGTCGCCGATCGAGCGCGCAATGCGTTGGAGATCGACGGCATCATCGAAGTGGTGGCGGGACGTCAACAGAACAGCAAGCGGATCACCTTGCTTGCGAAGTGAGAGGCGAAGAGATGAACTATCAAGTAGTTCCTGTGGGATCGTACCTCGTGATGCAGGAAGGAGCAGACACCCCCGTGGTCGCTTTAGCCGTCAGCGTCACTGACTACGGAAACGAATTGTGGGCTATGTCGACAAGGGGAGAGACGTATCTCGTGGCGTCTGATGCGGATGCCTACAAGTTGGTTCTCGGGGGCGTCGAAGATTAGGCCGCTGAGTAGCAGCAAAAAAAAAGGAGAAGCAAGTGCATGACATGAACCTGACACCGGACTATGCTCGCACAGTCGTGAAGTACGGCTACGACCCTCTCGATGCCGGGGGCGTCGCGGAAGCACGGAAGAGCCTGCCTCGCCCACGCGACGCCAGAGGGAGGTTCGTAACCATCTTCGGGGAGAAGAGATGCGATTAACTCGTAAAGAACTGCGAGGTTTCGACAGAGAAGCCCAAGACCTAATCCTGGAAGCGCAGGGATTAGGTCTGAAGGTCAAGATGTCGCGTAAGAACCATGCGATCATCAAGTCACAGAACGGCGCGACCACGGCGCTAGCCATGAGACTGCACAGTGCAGGCCGCGCGGCACAGAACACCCGTGTCGGTGTAAGAAAAGTAATCGCAGACCACTGCGGTTCATAACAAACAGGAGAAGCAAGTGTTCGCATCAATCATCGCGGCGGTCTTCGTGATCATCGCCGTCTTCGCCTTCGTGGCGCGAGGCGTGTTCAAGAGCGGCGTCAAGGCCGCGCAGGAAGAGGTTGACAAGTTCCGGGAAAACGGGACTCAGACGTACGAGGACCGGCAGCGCAAGGAGGAAGCCGAGGACAAGGTCAACAACGACTCCTTCGCCGCTACTGGCGCGCTCGGCGCCGCGCTGGTCTGCCTCGGTATCGCGGGCATCGTCATGTTCTTCGCCTGTTCGGCCATCGTCGAGGCCAAGCAGGTCGGCGTCGTGAGCACCTACGGCAAGGTCCACGAGCAGACGATGAAGCCTGGCTGGAACTGGAAGACCCCGTTCGACAAGGTCACCGAGATCGACGCCACCACACAGACCGACGAGTACAAGGGCGAGGATGCGATCCAGGTCCGGCTGAAGGACGGCAACACCGCCGAGGTCTACACCACGGTGCGCTGGTCCATCTCGTCGGAGAACGCCAGCCAGGTCTACTCGGAGTTCCGCTCGGACGACCCGACCGACTCGCTGCGCAAGGCCATGGTTTCCACGCAGTTCAAGGCCGCCTCGAACGCCGAGTTCGCTTCGTTCGACCCGCTGAGCCTGGCCGGTATCGACGGTGAGACGCCGGACTACAAGGCGCTGGCCAAGGGCGTGCAGGACCGGCTGGAGAACGAGACCGAGGGTCTGGTCAAGGTCCGCTCGGTGACGGTCAGCCTGATCAAGTTGGACAAGCGCAGCCAGAAGCACCTCGACGACTACGTCGCTCAGGTCGCCAAGACCCGCGTGGCCAACGAAGCCAAGGAGACGGCCACCGCGCAGGCTGCCGCTAACCGCGAACTGGCCTCCTCGATCGCCAAGGACCCCAACGTCCTGGTCAACAAGTGCCTCGACACCGTGGCTGAGGCTGTGGCCTCGGGTGCTTCCCTCCCGGCAGGCTTCAACTGCATGCCTGGTAGCGGCACCGGAGTCGTGATCCCGAGCACCCGATGATCCGGTGGAAGCGGATCGTGCAGGCGTACGCCTGCCCGGTCTGCACCGCTGGCCCTGGCGATCCCTGCCTGACGGTCAACGGGAACGCGAAGAGCGAACCACACACAGACCGTACGCGGCTCGCCTCGGCGAACGACTGGGAGGATCCTGATGGAGTGCAAGCAGGAACTCTGTGAGTTCTGGAACGGCCATCTCTGTGTCTGCGCCGCGATCGACGGTGACCCCGAGGCCACCGAAGCCTTGGAGAACTGGATGTCCGACGAGGACTAAGGCACCATAGACCGGGAGTGGTGGGCTTGGGTTTCCTAAGAGCGCGGGCCCACCACTCCCTCTTCCACAGAGGAGAGACATGAGCCACTTTGACGGAGGCGCTGAAGACCTCCGCGACGAGTACCTGGCAGCCACGCTCAAGAAGGCGGGCCTGCCCGAGCACCTCGAAGTCTCGGAGATGCGCCTGGAGTACGGGATCAAGGACGCCGCAGGCACTGAGTGGTTCGGCTACGCCGACCGCGCCGCAGCAGAAGAGTTCTCTGGCGATGGGGACACCGTCATCGTACGTGAGGTGATCCTCACCGAGGGACACCCGGCGACCCCCCGTGAGTAGCCAGCGCGAGCGCAGCGCCGAGAACAAACTGCGTGACGGCGTCAAGAAGTTGGGCGGTATGGCACTGAAGATGGTGCCAACCGTCTCAGGCATCCCTGATCGTCTGGTGCTCTTGCCTGGCGGTGTGGTCTACTTCGTAGAGCTGAAGCGACAGTCTGGTGGACGGCTCAGCGAGATCCAGAAAGTGCAGATCAGTCGACTGCGCGCAATGGGGTATGACGTCGTCGTGCTCCGAGGAACTGATGAGGTTGCCGAATGGCTGTCCTCCCTGACCTGAAGGAGGTGATGCCCAATGCCTAGTCTCCACCGGTACCAAGAGCGCGGAGTAGCCCATCTTCACGAGCACCCTCGCGCAGGTCTCTTCATGGAGCCAGGTCTTTGACCTCGGCAAAACTGCCACCTCGCTCTCGGCACTAACGCCCGAGCACCTGCCCGTGTTGGTGATCGCGCCAAAGCGGGTGGCTACACGCGTCTGGCCTGAGGAGGTACCGAAGTGGCGCCCGGACCTCACCATCGCGGTCGCGGTCGGCTCTCCGGCCAAGCGAGCACGGATGCTGGCCAGCAGGGCTGACATCATCACAATCAGCCAGGACTCGATCAAGGACGTGCCGGAGAAGCACAAGTTCCGCACGGTGATCATCGACGAGTCACATAACTTCAAGAGCCGCGACACCAATCGGTGGCGGCTGGCCAAGAAGATCACCAAGCGCGCCGAGCACGTCTGGCTCCTGACCGGCACACCGACTGGCAACTCTTCGCTGGACCTGTGGCCGCAGGTCTACCTGCTCGACCAAGGCGAGCGACTTGGTGTGGAGATCGCTGGTCGGAAGAACACCGGGATCGTCGCCTTCCGCAACCGCTACTTCAGTCCGGCGCTGATCCTCGACTCGGGCGTGGTGGCGAAGTGGACGCCGAAGCCTGGCGCCGACCAGCGCATCCTGCAGTTGATCGGCGACATCTGCCTGTCCATGAAGGCCGAGGACTACCTCGACATGCCCGACCTGTTCACCAACGAGGTCAAGGTCGAGATGCCCTCGGCCGCGCAGCGAGCGTACGAGGGTCTGCGCGACAATCTCGTGGCTGACCTGGAGATCCTGGGCAGCACCATCCACACGGCGGCCAACTCCGCCGTGCTCACCGACCGGTTGGCTCAGGTCACAGCCGGGTTCCTCTACGGTGACGAGACCAAGGCGGTCACCCGGCTCCACAGCGTCAAGATCGACGCGCTGAAGGAGATCGCCGAGGAGGCCGGGAGTCCTCTCCTGGTCTTCTACCGCTTCATCGAGGAGGCGAACATGATCCGCGAGGCCTTCCCGGAGGCCAAGGGCGTGGACGACCGTGGCGCGCTCGATGACTGGAACCGTGGCCGGGTTCCGCTGCTCCTGGCGCACCCCAAGTCCGCCGGAGCAGGGCTGAACCTGCAGGCCGGGGGTCATCACATCGTCTGGACCAGCCCCAACTGGTCTCTGATCGACTACAAGCAGGCGAATGACCGCCTGCACCGCCAAGGCCAGGGGCATCCGGTGATCGTGCACCACCTCGTGGCCGAGAAGGTTGACCGAGAAGCAATCAAGGTCGTCCGGGGCAAGAAGACCTTGCTCGAAGCAGTGCTTGACACTCTGGGCGTCGACCCAGAGGACTACAACGAAGGAGACGCCGCATGATCATCAACCTGAACCTGAACACCGAGGACCCGCTGTCGGAACACGACAAGGTCGTCCTGCTCGCTCTCGCGGGCGAGATCAGTCTCAACGAGGGGAAGACCGCCGAGGCCCCTGAGCCGGTCCAGGAGGCACCTGGCGGTGCCGTCGTGGTGCTTGGCGCAGTTGGAGAGCACACCCCGTCGCCTGAAGGCTTCGCCGTCGCCGCCATCGAGGAGGCCATCGAAGGTGTCGCCTCAGTCCAGGAGAAGATCGCAGAGGCCGCCGCTGTCATCGAGCCGGAGAAGGCCCCGAAGAAGGTCAACGTCTCCGAGGCTTCGCTGAAGAAGTACGGCTTCCACATCGCCGAGAACGGCGAGGTCACCTGCGACCACTGCGAGCACGTTTCCGAGACCGGCCGGGCGCTGCACCTGCACGCCGGGACGCACACCCAGGCCGAGAAGATGTCTGTGCGGAAGACCACCCTCAAGTCGGTCCCGGAGAAGGTCGAGGACGCCTACCTGAGCACCGAGGAGGACGTGGCCGATGCCGAGGTCGGAGATCCCGAGCCCGACTGGGACAACCAGGACGCTCCGGAGCAGGCCACGGTCGTCGAGACCGACCCGAAGCTGCTGCGCGACAAGGTCGCCAAGGTCGCGACCGCGATGGTCGCTGCGGAGCGCCAGGCTGATGTCCGCAAGGTGCTGGACAACGACCTCGGTGGCGTCGCCCGGGTTTCGATGATTGCTGAAGGGGACCTGCAGAAGTTTCTCGACAGCGTCTCGGCCTCTCTGTCCAAGGCCGACCGCGACAAGTTCTTCAAGGACGCCTGATGGGTGGTGAGCACGCCAGGCTTAGCCCGTCGTCGGCTCACCGCTGGATCCACTGCCCGGCCAGCGTTCTCCTCGCGGAGGACGCTGGCCAGGTGCCCGACGAGGACTCGCCGTACGCAGCAGAGGGCACCCGAGCGCACGTCCGGGCTGAGATCGAGGCCTCGCACCACTTCGGGTGGATTGCCTGCCAGGAGTACGAGCGCCGCCTCGACACCTGGAAGGCCACGTTGGTTGGCGAGCACGAAGAGGAGGACATGACCGAGGCAGCGCACGGCTACGTCGCGCTGATCCAGTCAGTGGCTGACGCCAACCCCGGTGCCGTCGTGCTGCTGGAACAGCGGATGAACACCGGGATCCCCTCCTGCTGGGGCACGGGTGACACCGTGGTCATCGCGCCGGGCCTGGTCTTCGTGATCGACCTGAAGTACGGCACCGGGGTCGAGGTCTACGCCGAGGACAACCCGCAGTTGATGCTCTACGGCGTGGCCGCACTGGACACCTTTGACATCATCGGCGAGGTCGACGATGTCTGCGTGCAGATCTACCAGCCGCGCCGCAACCACGTGGACACCTACTGCCTCTCGGCCACCGACCTGCGAGCCTGGCGCGACTCGGTCATCCCGATCGCCGAGGCAGCGCTGCAGGGGGGCGCTGAGTTCGGGCCGAGCGAGGAGGCTTGCCGCTGGTGCCCGGTCGCCGGAGAGTGCTCCGCGCGAGCACGCTTCGTCGCGACCCGGGACTTCGGCGAGCCGACCCTACTCAGCCCCGAGCAGTTGGCCGAGGCTGTGGCACAGATCCCGAACATCCGCCGCTGGTGCCAGCAGGTGGAGGAGCGGGCGCTTACCAAGGCCTACCAGGACAAGGTCGAGATCCCCGGCTTCAAGGTGGTGCGCTCCAACGGCCGCCGCCAGATCAAGGACGACGCGCTGGCGATCCAGATGCTGATCGACAACGGCTTCTCCGCCGAGCAGGTGGCGCGGTTCTCGGTCAAGCCGTTCGGTGACCTGGAGCGGCTCCTGCCGAAGGACGAACTCAACGCGCTGCTCGGCGACATCATCACGAAAAGCGAGGGGAAGCCTTCACTCGTCCCGCTGGATGACAACCGTCCGGCGATCAACGCACTGGAGGAAGAGGGCAGGGTGTTCGGAGTGATTGAGCGGTGATCTTCGTGACGATCGTGGTTGTGTTCATCGTCGCGACGACGGTGGCGGCGGGGTTCGTCTTCGCCCCGCAGATCAGCGACTGGATCGACGAGTTCACGTGGGCGGTGGTCAACCGCCGGGAGTACCGGAGGATCACCATCGCCAACCCCCATCTGCGCCCGGAGACGCTGGAGCAGATGACCCGCCGAGCCTGGGAAGAGCATCAGCGCAGCAACGCTTGACGAAGGGTCCTTCGTATGACCAAAGGAAGCCGTGCTTACGAGCGCGCACACCGTCTAATTCGGAAAGCCAAGGGACGAGCAGCGGACCAACTTTGCTGCTCCTGTGGTGCTCCCGCTGAGCAGTGGGCTTACCACGGTGAGCGAGGAGAGCACGAGAAGATGCCTTATTCCCTCAACCCGGACGACTACCGAGCGATGTGCAGGCAGTGCCACCTCAAGAAGGACCGAATCGGCAAGTATGAACGCACGCCTGAACTGATCGAAAAGGTACGCAGCATCAGGAAGACCAACGCCGCAGCCCGCACCACGCCACGTAATTGGCTGCCGGGTTGACCAACGGCCTAAGTAGGCCGTAGATTGAATCCAGCCGTCCCCGAGAGCATTCCCCGCTCGACGGGGGCGGCATCCAACAAACCGAAACCAGAGGAAACTGATGGCAACCAAGGTCACCACCGGAGTCGTCCGCGCATCGTTCGTCCGCATCTTCGAGCCGCAGCCCGGCAAGAACGCGAACGACAAGCCGAAGTACGGCATCACCCTGCTCATCCCGAAGTCGGACAAGGCGACGCTCGACGCGCTCTACGCTGCCGAGCACGAGGCCAAGGAGGCGGGCAAGAACACCAAGTTCGGGGGCAGCATCCCGCCGAACCTGAAGACCGTTATCCGTGACGGCGACACCGACCAGGACACCGACCGCTACCCCGAGTTCGCCGGGAACATGTTCATGAACGTCCGCTCCGACCGCAAGCCGGTCGTCGTGGACCAGAACGTCCAGGAGATCCTGGACCCGACCGAGGTCTACTCGGGCTGCTGGGTGAAGGCCAGCGTCAACGCCTACCCGTTCAACTTCGAGGGCAGCAAGGGCATCTCGTTCGGCCTGAACGCGATCCAGAAGGTTCGCGACGACGAGGCCTTCACCAGCACCAAGATCGACGCCAACGCGGAGTTCTCGCCGATCACCAACGACGGCGGCGTTCTCTGAGCGTCGCCCCCTGAACGGCGGCCCGTGGCGGGCTTTGGAGTGGTTCCTTTCACCCGCCACGGGCCGCTTCACATCTCCGAAAGGAAACACATGACTAACTTCGACGAGGTCGTCGCGGCTTGGCAGCAGGACGAGGCCGTTGACCGGATCCATCCGCTCCGCCAACGGAGCGAGGAGGAATACTGGGCCTCCGGCGTGTCACAGGCCGAGGAGATCGCTTCGATGCTCCACATCGGTGCCCGTGTCATCGACTTCGGCTGCGGTGATGGCCGCCTCGCGATTCCGATGCACCAGGCAGGGCTCCGCGTGCTCGCGGTCGACGCCTCGACGGAGATGCTGCATCGGCTGACCGACAAGGAGCCGGAGATCGCCGCCGTGCAGTCGGACGGTATGAACCTCTTCGAGGAGGTGGCCCCGGAGCCCGACAAGGATGTCTGGCTGGCTGACGCTGTCGTGTGCCGCGCCGTGTTGATCCACCACGGCTACAACGATGTGGCCCGGCTCGTGGGGCAGTTCGCGAAGGTCGTGAAGCCTGGCGGCCTGCTGATCGCCGACTGGCCGGTCTCCGAGAAGCCCTCGGAGCGCAGCCACTGGATCGGCGTGACGACCTGGGATAGATCTATCCGGGACAAGACGGCCGACCTCGCTGGCTGGGAGCCCGTCCAGGTCGACAGCGACCCCTCGATCTGGCGGCGCAAGGACGACAGCGATGACGTCCTCTGAGGGCTTTGAGAACTTCGAGGTCAAGATCGAGTTCTGCCAGGTCGATCACGAGGTGCTGAACCTCTTGACCGGGGGTGCCTTTGACGCCGACGCGCCCAGCCTCCCGGTCTCGATCGAGGTGTACGCACCCATCAAGCGGACATTCTGGCAGTGGCTGCTGTGCAAGCCCCGGCAGTACCGCACCTACTACATCCCCCGGGCCGGGATCGAAAAGCCGTGACTCTCGCCTTCATCGACTTCGAGACGTACTCGTGCACCGAACTGAAGAAGTCCGGTGCGTACCGCTACGTCGAGGACCCCACCTTCGAGGTGTTGATGCTCGCCATCTCCCTCGACGGCGGGCCGGTGGAGTCCTACATCGGCGAGCAGCGGATCCTGGAGATCCTCCGGCCGCTGCTCGCTCGCGACGACGTCCGATTCGTGGCGCACAACGCCAACTTCGAGCGGATCGTCATGAGCGCGCTGCTGGGGATGCCGGTCGGCACCTACCTGCACCCGCGTAAGTTCATCTGCACCGCCGTGCTCGCGGCGGAGTACAGCCTGCCGAGGTCACTGGACAAGTTGGGCGAGACGCTCGGCGGGGTGCGGAAGGATTCGGCCGGTACCCGGCTGATCAACCTGTTCTCGAAGCCGTACCGCCGCAAGCGGGTTCTGCCCGAGGACCGGCCCGAGGAGTGGCTGGAGTTCATCGCGTACTGCGTCCAGGACGTCTACACCCTGCTCGATGTCTTTCGTCGGCTGCCGAAGAAGTGGCCCACGGACGTCGAGAGGCCGCTGTGGGAAGCGAACGAACTCCTCAACGACCGGGGCGTCAAGATCGACGTCGCGATGGTCGCTGCCGCCGTCTTCGCCGGGGACGAGATCAAGGCCCGGCTGATGGCTGAGTCCAAGGAGATCACTGGGCTGGCCAACCCCAACAGCACCCAGCAGTTGCACGGCTGGCTCGAATCGCGCGGCGTCCCGTTGGAGAATCTGCAGGCCGAGACCGTCGAGTCGACGCTGGAGCACCGGACCATCCCCGACGACGTACGCCGTGTGCTGGAGATCCGTCAGGGGACCAGCCTGGCCTCGCTGAGCAAGTTCGAGGCCGCGCTGCGGGGTGTCAACGATGATGACCGGCTGCGCGGTCACATCCGCTTCTTCGCCGCGCACACCGGCCGCTTCGGCGGCACCGGGGTGCAGACCCAGAACCTCACCCGCGAGATCCTGGAGGCGGTCAAGGTCTACTTCACGGACTGCAAGGTGCTCGACGTCGAGCCCGAGCAGGGGCAGATCGACAAGATCGTCCAGGGCGAGGTCGACCGGCTGATCGCGGGGGAAGGCGAGATCACCTCCGAGTTCCTCAAGGGCCTGATCCGAGCGATGTTCGTCGGCCCGTTCACGGGCGTCGACTTCTCCGCCATCGAGGCACGCGTCATCGCCTGGCTGGCCCACGAGAAGTGGGTTCTGGAGGCCTTCGCCGAGGGCCGTGACATCTACGTCGAGACCGCCAACCGCCTTGGCGAGGGCTACACCCGCCAACAGGGCAAGGTCGCCGTGCTGGCGCTCGGCTTCGGTGGTGGCGAGGGCGCGCTGATCCGGATGGGCGCTGAGGGCACCAGCGAGGAACTGCAGATCATCAAGCGCCTGTGGCGTACGACGAACCCGGCCATCGTGCGGTTCTGGCGAGCCTGCGAGTTGGGCTTCAAGCAGGGCGGCAAGGCTGGCCGGATCACTTTCCGCAGGGTCGGCAAGGACATGCACGCGATCCTGCCGTCCGGCCGCGCGCTGATCTACCGCGACGCCCGGGTCTTCCACGACCCGATCGAGGGCGAGCGGCTCACCTACATGGACCCGAAGGGCTTCCGCACCGACACCTGGGGCGGCTCGATCGCGGAGAACGTCACCCAGGCGGTGGCTCGCGACGTCCTCGCCGAGTCGATCGTGCGAATGACCGAGCGCGGCTACCCGATCGTGCTGCACGTACACGACGAGATCGTGCTCGACGGCATCTACGACGTCAACGACATGGCCGACCAGATGTGCGAGCCCTTGGACTGGGCAGCGGGTCTGCCCCTGGCCGCCGAAGGGTCCACGATGGCCCGCTACCAAAAGTGAGGTAAGCCCATGAACGAGCACAGGACCAAGGCTCTCCCCCTCGCCGTCGAGCGGCAGGCTGCTCGTGATGAGTATGAGCGCCTGCTCAACGAGGTAATCAACACAACGCACGCCCTGATCACAAGGGCCAAGAAGACTGGAGCCGTCCCCGACGACTCCCGAATCCACGATCTGGTTCGGGAACTCCGCGACGAATTCGGACCGGAGGTGCCCGAATGATTCTCGACGACCTGCTGGACAACTACCCCAAGGCGACGCTCTCCTACCGCCAAGCCATCGGGCTAGCCACGATGAACGGCAACGCAGCCGAGGTAGACGCAGCCCGCCGCGACTACTACGCGGTGGTGATGGAGAACATGCTGGCCAAGAACCTCAGCAAGTTGCCGCTGCCGCTGACCAAGGAGCAGGCGGACCGGATCCGCGCGCTGCTCAACTACGACCCGACGAAGGCAGGCTGAGATGAGTGATCCGGTCAACCACCCCGACCACTACAACCAGTACCCGGTCGAGGTAATCGAGATCACCGAGCACCTCAACTTCTGCCTGGGCAACGCTGTGAAGTACATCCTTCGAGCGGACTTCAAGGGTGACCCCGTTCAGGACTTGGAGAAGGCCCGCTGGTACATCGCCCGCGAGATCAACCGTCGTAACAAGGAGACCGTCTGATGGCGCGCATCGGGGCGCTCGTTCACTTCTACCTCAACTGGCGCTCGGCGGGTAGCGAGAGCGTACTGCACAACATCCTCCGTCATCTGGCTGAAGAGGGACATGAGGTGACGGCCTATGTCACCCACGCCCCCAAGAACGCCCCGGAGACCGAGTACGAGGGTGTTCGGCTGGTGCCGGTACGCTCGGCGATGCACGGCATCTCGAAGTTGCGCACTTTCCAGCCGCAGGTCACCTTCACCCACCACGACAACGCGGTGGTCGCGCTCCAGATGCGCCGTCGGATCCGCTCGCGGATCGTCTTCCTGACGCACAACGATATGAGCATCACCGAGACGCCGCTGCGGATGGCTCCCGACTTCGTCGTGTGGAACACCGACTGGGTCCGCGAGTCCCTGGTCAAGCGGCTCCCGGCAGCCGGGAAGTTGCAGGGGATGGTGATGCACCCGCCGCTGGTCTGCCGCAACCACTTCAGCGGCTTCGATCGCGGCGACGCCATCACCCTGGTCAACCACAACGCGCACAAGGGCGCTCACGTGCTCTTCGCACTGGCTGAGAGGATGCCGGAGCGCCGCTTCATCGCGGTCGAGGGTGGGCACGGCGACCAGGTGCCGATCCCCGAGCACCTCACCAACATCGAGCAGTGGGGGCAGAACCCCGACATGCGGCCGGTCTGGAAGGCAACCCGGCTCGTGCTGATGCCCTCGATCTACGAGTCCTACGGACTCGTCAGCGTCGAGGCAGGCTGCTCGGGTATTCCGGTCATCGCCCACCCCACGCCAGGCCTGAAGGAGGCTCTCGGCGGTGCGGGGTTCTGGGCTGACCGCGACGACATCGACGCGTACGCCCTCACGATCGAGTGGCTCGACGACGAAACGCTCTACCCCCACGCCTCGTCGATGGCCAAGGCCAACAGCGAGATGAAGAACGAGGAGTCCATCCGGGCTCTGGAGGAACTGACCCGGCACGTCGAGCACCTGTGCCTGCCGGGCATGCGAGTGAACTAGGAGAAGCAGATGACGGATATCAACCTTCGACCTGCCCGCTTCCGCAAGGTGGCGGTCGTCGAGGCCATACAGATCCAGACCGACATCGCGGACAGCGAGGAGATCGTCAGCGACAACAGCCTCAGCGTCGCCGCGATCTCGGGATGGATGGCGGGCAACAACTTCCGGGACTTCAAGGTGATCGGCGACGGCCCGTTCGGGCTCTCGATCAAGTCACTGGAGGGCTGGGTGGACGCCTACCCAGGTGACTGGGTGGTGAAGGGCTCCGTCGGTGAGTTCTGGCGTGTGCGCGGGGACATCTTCGCCACGACGTACGCGGCGGCGGCGGAGGACGACTGATGGGCGCGCGTGGGGTAGGCGAGATCAGCACGCGGACGCATCGGCCGCCCGCGACCAAGACGTGGAGCGTCGAGCACCGGTGGGGTCAGATGATCAGCGACACTGTGACCCTCACGGTGACTCGATCGGCTGACGGACGGCTGTCCGCGTCCTATGGCAAGGAGAGTTTGGAGATCCGCGCCGACCTTCTTGACGCCTTCGTCGAGATGGTCAACGAGGCGGCGGCATGGAAGGACGAGGAGAAGAGCGATGACTGAGATCATCGAGTGCAAGGAGTGCGGCCGTTACCGAGGCGCTGAGCACCCTCGGTGTGAGGTCTGCGGGTCTGACTGGTCCCGCGAGGTCGAGCCGCCCGAGATCACCGGTTCGACGTCTGACGGCTACCACACCTTCGACGAACTCTACGAGTTCCGGATGCTCTACCACGCCGCGTTCGTCAACGCTCTCCCGACGTACCAGGGCCGCTCGCTCACGCCGACCACGGTGAAGTCGTGGAAGCACAGCGACGGCGAGCCTTGCTTCGACGGTGGCTGGTTCATCGTCGTGACAACGTTGCCGACCGGCCAGATCTCCAACCACTACGAGGCGAACAACTGGAACCTCTTCGACGTCTCTGAAGTCGATCTGCCGCCCGCGTACGACGGCCACGACGCCTCCGACGTCCTGAACCGGCTGCAGGCCTACCTGACGGAGGGGAAGTAGATGGCAACGACAGCAGGAAAGACCGAGGTGTTCTGCCCTGGCTGCGGGGAGAAGGTCGAGGTGTCGGTGGTCGTCAAGAAGGTGGAAATGAGTTCGACCTTCGACGGCCAGCCTACGGTTGAGGTCGAGTTCGACGGACGCTGGGCCGCTCACGAGTGCCTGGAGGTGGCTACCGATGGGTGATGAGCCGACCGAGATCCCGCTCACCCGGCTCTGGATCATGGACTGGGTCACCCGAGAAGTGCGGATGTACAAGGAGGACGGGGGGACCCTGCTGATGCTGCCGGTCTTCCGGGAGGTCAAGGGCCGCAGCCCGTTTCGGTCGGTCGAAGAGCACTTCGCCTATGCAGCCCTTTTCAACCTGCCCGCGCTGCCTGTTGACTGGCTCTCGATCTCGATCTTCGGGCTTTACCCGGAGACTGAGGAGGAAGAGCGGCCCTGGATCGCCTTCCCGAAGGTCGACCTGAACATCGACCCGAGGGAGTGGCGCACCGTAGGATCCAAGGCCGACGGATCCCACCTCTTCGCCGGGGTCGAGGCTCCCGACACCGCGCTGATCCCGATGGCCGATCGGTGGGAAGCGAGATGAGCAGCATCAAGATGTTGCGCGAGAAATTATGCAGCGCGGCCACCGGCAACGACTGGCCGCCCGACGTTCGGGTGGCGGTGAACGACCTGATCAACCTGATCGACGTACACCGCCCGCTCGGGCCGGACGGCAAGCACGGCTACCGCCACACCCCAACCTGTGGGTGCCTCGACAAGGGGATTTCGTGATCGACTTCATCATCACCGGCACCGGCCGGTCCACCACGAAGTACACCGCCGAGGTGCTGACGGCCGCCGGGCTGCCGTGCGGCCACGAGCACGCCTGCTCGTCCTGGATGGACGACTACAGCGACGACCAGGTCTGGCGCGACGCCCCGAACGGGGTCGGCGAGTCCTCCTGGCAGGCTGCTCCGTTCACAGACGCGATGCAGGCCGAGGGCGTGAAGGTGGTCCACCTCATCCGGCACCCGGCCGATGTAGCCTCCAGCATGGTCGGGAACAACATGCTGACCGGTGAACTGCTGCCCTGGCACAAGTTCATCAGGGCGCACCTCGGTGACCGCCCCTGGCGGCTGCACCCGCACGACCGGGCGCTGCAGTTCTGGATCGACTGGAACCTGCTGGTCAAGACGCCGGACATGCGGTGGACAGCGCCGATCGGCGGCGGTGAGATTCTCGACCTGGCCCACCTGCTGGGGCGTCGGGCAGATCTCTCCGTGATCGAGTCGGTCTCAAAGCAGAGCAACCACTGGCGCGAAGTGGAGCGGCTCAAGCGCGAGGACTTCACCCGGGTGATCTGGGACGAAGCCATGGACCTGTGGCGGTCCTACTTCTGAGGCTGTTTCGGGCGGTAGCGACGTACGCCGTTGGCGTCCACCACCCACTCGCCAGCAGGCAGCGCCAGGGACGGGTCATCGGGGTCATCCCCCATGACCCGTCCCTTGCGCTTCTCCCACGTGGAGAGTTTCGGCTTGACCAACTCAGACCTCCGGATCCACCAACCCGTTGAACGGCTGGAAGCGACGCTGGAAGTTCACGTCGTCCTCGAACCAGGGCACGTTGATGTAGTAGAGGCTGTTGGCAATGACCCAGTAGCCGTAGGGCAACTTCTGCCGAACCTGCGACTGCCCGTCCACCTCGGTGACGACGGTGTACTCCAGGATGAACTGCTCCTGGTTGTCCGGGTCCTGCGTCACGGCGAAGTCGCTGAAGGTCCAGCCATCCTTCGGGCCGAGTAGTCCGGCCTCTGTGATCTCAGTGACCCACGAGGGGAAGTCCTCCAGGGTATTGATCTGATGGGCAACGTAGGTGGGGAACGGATTCCAGACGAAGAGCGGCATACGGATTCCTTCCTAGATGGCGAAC
>Ga0190272_10000099_pt1 | contig 58184 bp, 55 predicted proteins | sample Popmic504T_FD_133746 | JGI IMG/M metagenome (GOLD analysis project Ga0190272, IMG submission 133746) | Populus adjacent soil microbial communities from riparian zone of Shoshone River, Wyoming, USA - 504 T | ecosystem: Environmental > Terrestrial > Soil > Riparian zone | place: USA: Wyoming...
AGTGCGCCGACTTGTCGGCGCTTTGGCCCGGAGGCAGGGCGCCCATTATTAAGCCGGACTCAAGCAGGCAAAGTTTACAGAAAGTGACACGGCAGACCAAGGCGCCGACAGGTCGGCGCACTCCAAAGAGTTGACATCAACATACAAGTGGCAATCTTGTCGTGCCTTTGCAGGAAAGCACCTTGCGTTTTAGAGTAGGCGATGTGAAAACGATGGACAGCACGAAGGGTAAACATTTATGACGAAGAGTTTTGGCTATGCAGCACCAGAAAAGGGCGGAACGCTCGGACCATTCTCGTTTGAGCGACGGGAAGTAGGCGAGAAAGACATTCTGATCGACGTTCAGTTTTGCGGAGTTTGCCATTCCGACATTCATCAGGTGAACGACGATTGGGGTGGTGCGATCTACCCGATGGTTCCTGGACATGAGATTGTTGGCCGCGTCGAGCGGGTCGGATCGGGTGTCACAAAGTTTAAGGAGGGCGAACTTGCCGGCGTCGGCTGCATGGTCGACTCCTGTCGCACTTGCGTGAACTGCAAAGCAGGTGTCGAGCAGTTTTGCGAAATCCACACAGCACTCACTTACAACGGTACGGAGATGGATGAGACTACTCCTACCTTTGGCGGTTACTCGACAAATATTGTGGTGGACGAATCATTCGCTCTTAAAATTTCTCCAGATCAGAATCTCGCCTCGGTCGCACCATTGCTGTGCGCCGGCATCACCACCTATTCGCCACTCAGGCGGTTTGGGGTAAAGGAAGGTAGCAAGGTTGGGATTGTAGGATTAGGTGGTTTGGGCCACATGGGCGTGAAGCTTGCGGTCTCCATGGGAGCTGACGTGACAGTCTTCAGCACGTCACCGAACAAGGAAGAAGATGCGCGAAATCTTGGTGCGCATCACTTTGTGGTTACCCGCGATCCGGCAGCGCTTGAACCTCTTGCTTCTCAGTTCGATTTCATTCTGGACACAGTCTCAGCGCCGCACGACCTCAATACATATCTGGAGTTATTGAAATACGACGGCGCGTTAGTGCTGGTTGGAATTCCCGGTGAGCCGGCCGCGGTATCGGCGCCTTTGCTGGTCATGAAACAGCGGAATTTGACCGGTTCCGCGATTGGTGGAATTCCGGAAACCCAGGAGATGCTCGACTACTGTGCCGCAAACAACATTGTTTCTGATATCGAGCTCATTCCGATCGACGACATTGCCCAAGCCTACGAACGCACGGTGCGAGGAGATGTTCGCTACCGCTTTGTCATCGATATCGCTTCGCTGAAGAACAAAGGGGCCAGCTAAAACGCGGATGCCGCCTCCAGCAAGTAGACTTCTGATGATTTCTTTGGGGAGTGTCCTAATCTGAATTTCTCTGCGACGCCAGCGTTCTCTGCGCCTCGGCGGTGATGTTCCTGCGTGGAAGATTCACCGCTGAGACGCAGAGGCCGCTGAGAATACGCAGAGAAAAATGAACTTACGACACTCCCTTTCTTAGGCCCATCAAAGGAACTAAGCTATACTTCTGCTTACAGTTTCCAAATCCCCGACAGGACAACAAAACTTGGCCCAAGCAAACGCAGCAGAAAGCAAGTACGCCGGAAAACGCCTTTTGATTGTTGACGATGATGCCGACATGCGTCATCTGTTGGCGGAGTATTTTCGGCGGCTCGGTTTTCAGGTCGAAGAGCGTGAGAACGGACCTGAGGCACTCGAACCTGCGATAACCGGACGGTTCGACTGTTTCATTTTTGACGTTTCTATGCCCGGGATGACCGGCTTCGAATTGCTCAAAAAGGTTCGGGATCGTGGCGTGCAAACTCCCACGCTTTTCCTGACGGCTGATGACGCGCTTGATTCGAAAGTGGCCGGGTTTCAGGCGGGCGGCGACGATTATTTAACCAAGCCCTTCAGTCCGCGCGAGCTCGAGTATCGCGTGGAGGCTTTGCTAAAACGATCCAGCGGAGCGCCGGCAGTTACGGACAACGAGCGTATAGAAGTCGGCGATCTGGTGATCGACAAACGCCGGCATGAAGTCGTTCGGCACGGAACGCGCGTGGATTTAACGCCGCTCGAGTTTCAAATTCTTGAGTTGTTAGCTTCGGAACCGGGCCGTGCCTGGTCGCGAAATGATTTGCTTGATCGAGTGTGGAGCACTGAATACGAGGGCTACCAGAGAAATATCGATCCACACATCAATCGACTTCGTAAAAAACTGGAGACCGATCCCAAGGAGCCGCGCTATGTGCTTACAGTCCGCGGCGTGGGCTATAAACTAAACGAGGTGCCTTAAGTAAATTGTTGATGCATTCTTCGTTTCCAGACGCCATCAATTCCTCCTACAGTTTCCCCTTCAAACTTTTGCGTCTATCGCTCGCGCTGGTCTTCATCCTTGGCCCAGCCGCTACCTCGCTTCATAAAATCAAAGCCCAAGCACCGGGACAGACTTTGGTTTTCCCGACTTCAATCCAATGGCCCAGACAGCGAGGTGTAACGTGGTACCGGCTTCAGATCGGAAGCGACGAAACGTTTCGGGATGTTCACTTTGACCGCCGCGTGCCGGGGGATCGATTTGCTGTTCGCGAACTCGCTCCCGGTTATTACTTTTGGCGCATCGCCGCTGCCGACAATCACGTGGGAGATTATTCGCGGCCTTTGCGATTTTTTGTCCCTGGTGGTGTGGTAACGTCCCACCCTGTTCGGAGCGGCGCCGATAGAAGGATTGTGACCCGGCAGTGACCGGGAAAGAGTAACGGGAGAGGTTGACTGATGTTGCAGTGGGCGGTGAGCGGAATAATTCTGGCCACTTGGCTGGTGCTAAAATTTGCACTTAATAAAGGCGGCTACGTTCACATTCTGCTGCTGCTTGGGCTTTCAATTCTCGTGGTGAAAATCATCGCGGAACGAAATACGCGTTATCATGCTCGCCTCGAAACCGATGGTTCCTGAAGGATTTTGGGCGAAATATTCAGTTCTTAGTCCCGAGCCACGACGCTTGCGATTGCCAAATGGCAACAATGATTGCCCTCAAGGCATCAACAGAGCAGCCGTTAAATATGGCACCGGGCCTTTAATTCAAAGTAATGAGGAGTTTTGAAATTATGCGCTTTCGTTCTCAGTTGGCACGTGTGACGACTTTTTCAACGCTGCTGGTTTTGACCTTCGCTATCTCGGTAACTACCACCTTCGCGCAGGGCGATGCTGCCCGGCGAACAATCGCAGTCACCTATCCGCTGGACGACACCATCGAAGTCAAGTTTCGTGGCACGACCCTGCTTCCTCGACTTAAAGGAGAAGCTAAGGTTAAGAGAGCCGGACGTCGCGGGACGCGTGTAGAGCTCGCCATTGATAATCTGCCCAGGGCAAACGAACTTGGCGGAATTTATACGACCTTTATTCTTTGGGCTATCTCGCCCGACGGCCGCGTTGACAACCTCGGTGAGATTAAGAGAGGCGGCAGTGCGTTTATCGCCTCGAAGCTCGATGTAACCACTCCTCTCCAAACCTTCGCCCTAATCATCACCGCCGAGCCGCACTTTTTAATGAAGGTGCCGAGCCGAATGGTAGTGCTGGAAAACATTGCACCGCAACGGCCGGGTAAGAGCCAGGTGGAAACCGTCAACGTTCAGTACATCGGAAATTCAAGCGACTACTTCCGCGACCCGCGGGTGCCCGAAATTGCTTCGACCGACTTTAAAGAGATTCCTGTCTCACTCTTGGGCGCGCGCCAGGCCGTGAACCTCGCGCGATTTGCCGGTGGTAAACAAGACGCCTCGCAGGAACTGCAAACTGCCGAAGACGATCTTCTGGCTGCGGAGAAGGCCCTTAGGTTTGGGCAGTCCACCGCTGAAGTTGACGTGCTTGCGCGAAAGGCTACGTCGTCAGGTGCGCGAGCAGAAGAGATGGCGGCTGCGCGACGCGCGACCCGGTTGCGACGCGAAGATATTCAACGGCGAGACGAGGAACTGCGTTCGGCGGAGCGAACAGCTGAATCGGCGCAACAGGAAATCGATCGCTTGCGCGGTGATCTCCAGCGAGAGCAGCGCGCGCGCGAGTTGGCCGAACGAGACGCGGCCACGGCCAATGAGCAAGTTAGAGAACAGCGGATTGAAGTTTCACGTCTGCGCGACGAATTGCAACTGGTGCGTTCGGAAGGTGACGCGGCAAAGATAAATCTGGCCAGGATTGAAGGAGCCAAGCGCTCTGAGGACGCTCGACTTGAAGCTGAACGGAGAGACCAGCAACGACGCGCTGCTGAAGCGAGCCTCAAGCAGACGCTGGGAAAGTATGGAACGATAAAGGAAACGCCCAGAGGTTTGCAGCTATTGTTGCCGGAGTCGATCTGGCGTGCTCCCCGTGGCGCTGATCTGGTTTCCGCGGCAGCGGCCAAGCTCGAACCACTTGCGGCGTTGCTGGCCAGTAATCCTGACTACCAGGTTTTGATCGAGGTTTATACTGACGCGAGGGGCGACGAGGTTTCATTGCAACAGCTCACCCAGGAACGCGCGCGCCAACTATCAGATCGTTTTCAGGCAGCGGGAGTGGACGCGGCGCGCATTCAAGCCAATGGAATGGGAGCTGCCAATCCTCTGGCGGCGAATACTACGCTGAGCGGGCGGGCGCGCAATCGACGAACTGAGATTACTCTGACGGTTTTGCCATCTCGCAGCGCGTCTAGTCAGTAGCAGTGTGCGGTGTGCAGTGTGCAGTGGCAGGTCGTTCTACTTCAACCCACTGCCCACCGCCCACTAATCTTCCATGTCCCCACTCGAAGTTCTACAGATAGTGGGCTACTCGATTGGCGCGGTGTTGCCGCTCTGGATGGGAGTTCAACTCCTTTCCCGCCGGCGTAAACTTAGCCCAGTCGAGCGGGTCCTTTTTGTCCTCGCACTCAGCATGTGCGGTTGGCATAGCAGCAACCTCCTCATCACGCTCCATGGTCTGTTTGGTCTCGGGATTCGTGGGACCACACTGCTGCGAGCGGTAGATACAGTTGCCGTAATCAGCATTACCTTTGCTTACTCCTTCCTGTTACATGTCCACCTGCATCTGTGGGCCAGCGCGTCAAACCGATCTCTCACACGCCTTGAGATAGTCCGCCTCTACGGTTCTTACGCTCCGACGCTATTCCTGCCGATCCCCATTTACAAAATATGGACCGGACAGTATGCACCGATGCTCCAACGAGTATCGTTTCTCGTTCTACCGATGGCGGTATGGATCACTTACGTCCTCGGGTTTATCGCAGTCACTGAATTATTAATCGCCAGAAAGACCTCCAATCTCAGCGAACAGCGAATCATGCGAACGCTGGCCGCTTCCTTTATCGCGGTAGGATTGGTGATTCTGGCTGCACTTGCGCTCGGGCTCGGCGAAGGAACTGAGTGGGGCCTTTACCTCAAAACGGTGGCCAACCTTGGCTCACTGCTTCCATCGGCGCTGCTCGCTTACTACATCTATCGTTACCGCTATCTCGAGTTGATCATCGAGGAGAGCTTGATAATCGCTTCCTTCGCGGCGGTTGTGCTGACGATCTACCTTTACGGCATTCGCACGATTGGAGATTGGATGACCGCGCGATATGGCGTGCGCGCGGGCGTCGTCGAAGCATTGCTGATCCTGGCTCTGGCTCTCGCGGCGGCGCCCCTGCGCAGCTGGCTTGAAAAACGTTTTCACAAACTGTTCGAGCGCGAGGCCGCCCTTTATCGTCAAATCGTTTCGCGCATCAGCGCGCATGCCGGTCAATACACCGAACTGCCTGAGTTGCTCGAGTTTGTCGAACGCGAAACAACCGCAGCTCTTGGATTGCGTCGCGTGAGGATTGCGCTCAACGGTCAATCGGCCGGCTCTGATACTGAAGCTACGTATATTGGACCAGGCAATAGCGTCACCTCATCTCTGGGAGAAGCGCCAGAGCCGTGGGTCAGGGAACTGCTGAATCTCGCCGGTGAAACGGGCTCGGCTACGATCGAAGAAGCTCGGCTGCTGGATGCTCAGGGTTATGCGATCGCCTACCCCCTGAGAAGAGACGAGCGAATTTCCGGCGTGCTACTCGTGGACGCGCCGTCCGTTTTGTTGACTGACGACACGCGGTCGATCCTCAAGGTTCTGGCGGATCAGGTGGCAATCGCCATTGAAGACTGTCGTCTGGTTGAAGCTAACGTTCGTCTTGAGCGGTCACTCGCCGAGCGCGAACGCCTGGCCACGCTCGGACAAATGGCAGCTACTGTGGCCCACGAAATTAAGAATCCGCTCTCCGCAATCAAGTCGATAGCCCAGGTGATGGCCGAAGATGAACAGGTGAGCCGCGAGTATGCGCGCGACCTTAGTTTAATCGTCGGCGAAACTGACAGATTGGGCCAGAGCGTCACACAGCTCTTGAGTTTTGCGCGGCGCGAGGCGCCGGCGGAGTTACCTCTACCGGCAGATCAGCTCGTGGATTCGGTCGTCCGCTTATTCCAGGTAGTTGCGGAAAAAGACGGGATTGGCCTCACCTTGCGGCTTGAAACTGAGCGAGAACTTGGAGGCGCAGCGGTGTCCGCGGTCAGAGTGGCTTTATCAAACTTGCTGCTGAATGCCTTGCAGTCGACAACTAAGGGCGGCGAGATACTAATTACAACCAGGTGTGAGCGTGAGTCGCTCTTGATTATTGTCGAGGATAGTGGGCCAGGAGTGTCGGAAGAACTCCGGCAGCGCATCTGGCAACCCTTCTTCACTACCCGCCAGCGAGGGACGGGCCTCGGTCTTGCCATAGTTCGCAAACGCATGCAGGAAGCGGGCGGGACGGCAAGACTTGTTGATCAGCGAAATGACCGGGGTGCGACGTTTGAACTACGCGTGCCGCTGGTTGCCGAGTAGTTGTCGCGCAAATGTAGCGCAAACTGTTAGTTTGCGGTGTTCGCTCCAGGTTGCGCAGCGAAGTGAGATAACACCTCAGTTTTGCGTTTACGACGATGGAACTTTTCGTGGTCCTTCGCGTGTGAGTTACCGAGTGTTGGCCTACCGTATTGCGCGCGCTTCAAAGAAGCGAGCCCCTGAAACTTTCGGACAACGCGCGCCATCTCTCCTCGTTCAACGGGAATTACTTCTGAAGGAGATAGACAAATGACCGTTCGCAAAACTCTGGCAACAATTCTGTTCTCAATACTCGTTACCCTTTCAATCGGCGTGCAAGGGGCCATGGCCCAAACCACAACTTCAGGCTCTTCGCAGGAAGCAAGGGTCGTTGACGAAACAAATCTCGATACCCAACTCTACCTGCTGGTAGCAACCAACCAGGAGATCGACGACACGAGACTACCACCGGCGTTGGACTCGGTTGTGAAACAACTCCGCGCGTCGCTACCATTCAAGAATTACAAACTGATAAGCACCTTGGTGAACCGGGTCAAGAATGAAGGACGTCTGAGCTTGAAGTGGGTTGGCGGACCACTACCTGCATCGGCGGCTGCTTCACCAAACACCCCCAGCTTCAACGAGTTTAAGGTTAATCAGCTGAAGCTCGTTACCGACAGCGGCGGGCGGCAGTTGGTGCGCATGGACGGGTTTGTCTTCGGCGCACGAATCCCAATTGTCACTGGGACAGCCATCGCGGCAAATGGTCCGGCCGCACCAATCTTCAACTACGAGCAGACGGGCTTGAACACCGATATCAGCATTCGCGAAGGCGAGCCCGTAGTCGTTGGCACACTGAATGTCGGGCCATCGGGCGACGCGATCATCCTGGTGATGTCGGCGAAGCGCGCCAACAAATAACCCTAGGCGGAAACGTAGGTAGACAGCAGCGGCAGACGGCAGTATCCGACAGTAGGAGCAGAATCCTGATTTCCTGCTGCTGGCAATTGCCCTCTGCTGCTGTTTTTCTTGTGGCACGCCATGCGCTAGGGGAATACACCGCCGAGGTCCTAAACTAGCTGGAAAGTGAAACAAGAAAAGTTGCGATTGCTAATTGTCGACGATGAAGAGGCCGCGCGCTACGGGATGCGGCGAGCGCTGACTACGTTTGGTTACAACGTTTCCGAGGCGGGGTCGGCGGAAGAGGCGCGCGCTCTGCTCAAGCAGTTGCAACCGGATTTAATGCTGCTCGACGTCAACTTGCCGGGAATGAGCGGACTTGAATTTCTGCGCGAGCTGAAAACTGCCGGCGCTGAAGGCCCACTCGTTATCATTATTACTGCACACGGTTCCGAGCGAATGGCGGTCGAGGCAGTGAAGTCTGGCGCCTACGATTACCTCTCCAAACCTTTCGAGCTCGATAACTTGCGGCTGGTGATTAAAAACGCTGCGGAAACCGTTCAGCTGCGGCGCGAAAATCTATCTCTGCGGCGGCGAATTGAAGTGGAGCGCTCACAGAGGGGCGCCTTCATTGGCAACTCTGCGGAAATGCAGCGCGTGCGAAGCATGATTGAAAAAGTGGCGGAGACTGACGCGACCGTGTTGGTCCGCGGGGAATCCGGTACCGGCAAGGAGCTGGTGGCGCGCGAGCTTCATGAGCGCAACAGCGTACGAAGCACGGGACCATTCATCGCAGTTAATTGTGCCGCCCTTCCCTCTGAATTGATTGAGTCAGAACTATTTGGCCACGAGAAAGGCGCTTTTACCGGCGCCGCGGGAAAGCGTCTGGGCAAGTTTGAACAAGCGAACGGGGGCACACTGTTTCTGGATGAAATTGGCGACATGAGCCCAAACGTGCAAGCAAAACTGTTGCGCGCTTTGGAAGAGCGAAAGATAGAGCGTCTCGGCGGAAATGAATCGATTCCGGTCGACGTTCGCATTGTCAGCGCCACGCATCGCCCCCTTGAACAGGAAATAGCCGCCGGTAATTTCCGCGCCGATCTGTTCTACCGGTTGCGAGTGGTGACTATCGATATTCCGCCATTGCGCGAGCGCCGCGAAGACATTCCAGTGCTGGCTGAGACATTTACGCGCGCGGCTGCCGAAAGATATGGACTGCCGCTACGGCAGGTTGGGCAGAGTGCCTTGCGACGTCTGGTTGATTACGATTGGCCCGGCAATGTGCGTGAGTTGAAAAATACGATCGAGCGCGCGGCAATCATGGCTGAAGGCGAAGATTTGCGCTCGCAGGATTTGCCGGATGAGATCACTCCGGGAACAGAAAGGTTGAAACCGGTAGAAGCGGATTCAAAAGACGGGCTCAACGTCCCGTTCACCGCCGAGTTTCGCGAAGATAGAAAAGAATTCGAACGACGCTACATTTCGCGTTGTCTTGAACACACCGGCGGCAACGTCACCAAGGCCGCTGAGATTTTGGGTATGCATCGCCAGTCGCTGCAGCACAAGCTTCGTCAATTGGGTTTGGGACGGCGTTACGTTTCAGTTGGCGCCGACTCTACAGATTCCGCTGACGATTGAATAGCGTCCCTTTGACCACTGCACCAACCGTCGCCCGGCATTCTGCTACTTGCGTTCTCCAACCTCGGTCAATAGACTCCCATCACAATTCAATCATCAATCTGGAGAATCCATGAAAGCACGCATCGACGCGATCGTTCAGCGCGACCAGGCGGAATATCTGGACCAATTAATTCCACAATCTGATCCGCTCTTGCGGGAAATGGAACAATACGCGGCCGAACACAGCGTTCCGATCGCCGATCGTGAAGTGGCGCTGTTTCTGGAGATCACTGCACGGGCCATAAAAGCCCGTCGCATCCTCGAAGTTGGAATGGCGATCGGTTATTCAGTTATTCATCTGGCTCGAGGGATGGACGAAGGCGGGCGAGTATTGTCAATAGAGCCGGACGAAGAAATGATTAAGGCCTCGCAAGGTTATATTGAGCGAGCCGGCTTGAGTTCTAAAGTTCGAATCGAACGCGGTAAAGGTTTGGAAGTGATTCCGCGACTTCGTGAGACCTTTGACCTCGTGTTCATCGATGCGCTCAAAGAGGAATATCTCGGCTACCTCGAACTGGCCTTGCCGCGTTTGCGCACTAGCGGTGTGATCATCGTTGATAATCTGCTTTGGGGTGGTCAGGTTGCCGGAGAAATCCGTTCACCAGATCAGGAGAGTTCAACAAACGCACTTCGTGAATTTAACAAACTCTTTGTCGCAAATCCGAAATTAAGGTCCGAAGTACTTCCGGTAGGTGATGGACTAGGATACGCCGTGAAGCTTGGCTGATCTGTTTGCGGCCAGTAGCTACTCCAACCCTTAGCGATGCGATCCACGAAATCACACGAACTAACACGAATCCCTTAGTGTCGTTTAGCGGATTTCGTGGTTCGTCTTCCTGCCGACATAAGTCAAATGAACAGCCAGCACAGCGAAGCCGTTGAGATAATTGCGCGAGGCGGAATCATTGGTTTTCGCACCGATACGTTTTATGGCCTGGGTGCCGATCCGTTCAATGCAGCGGCTGTTCGAAGAGTTCGCGAACTAAAGGGAAGGGAAGAGTCGAATCCAATCCTCCTGCTGATCTGCGACCTCACCGAAACCGAACGCTTCATTGCCCACCAATCAGAAACTTTCAGACGTGTAGCTGATCGATTTTGGCCGGGGCCATTAACTGTCGTAGGCGTGGCTCGGCCGGAGTTGCCGTCGGAGTTGACGGCAGGAACGGGCACTATTGGTGTGCGTTTGCCGAACAACGAAACGGTGCGCTCGCTAGTGCGTGTCTGCGGAGGCGCGTTGACTGCCACCAGCGCAAATGTTTCAGGACAGCCGCCGGCGCGAACTGCGGCCGACGTTCGAAACTATTTTCCGAAAGGGTTAGATTTGGTTGTGGACGGCGGGGAAGTGAGCGCGGCTCAGGCATCTACGGTTTTGGATTTAAGCGGTGAGCGAGCCCGTTTGGTGCGGGAAGGCGCACTGACGCGCGAGGCGTTAGGGAGCCTGGTTTCGTTTTGACCATAAAGGGACAGGCAGGAATGCCTGTCCTACTCACTGCACCGTCAGGTTGCGTACGAAACCCCAATCTCCGCTCGCGTCAACTTTGATGTTCCCCACGCCCTTTCGGGCGATGACGATATTTGCCTGATACCAAAGCGGTATGACAGGAACCTCGCGACTAACAGTTTCCTGAATCTGCGTGTAGAGCTGCCTGGCCCTTTCGCGGTCGAAGGTATTTACAGCTTCGTCGAGTAACGCATCCAACTCTTTATTGCTATAGCGGCTCCGATTGCGAGAGGCGCGAGTTTCGGTCGGGATTTCCGAGGTAGCGAAAAGGTCCTTGAAAAAAATCGGGTCCTGATTGCCGCCGACCCACTGACCGTAAAAGATTTGAAAGTTGCCGCGCCGCACCTCGGCAAAAAGAGTATTGAGCTCAGCAGTCTCAATAGTCATCGGCACGCCGACGTTTTTCAGGTAATTCTGAATAACACCTGCATAAGCCTTACCCGACGCGTTGCTGCCGGAGACTTTGTAGACCAGCGGTTTGGCGAAACGCATCTGTGGCCCATCACCGTCAGGATCTTTCAAGCCCGCTTCATCCAATAATTTCTTTGTCATCGCCGGATCGAATGAATAGGTTTGCCCCGAGCTATAGGCCCACGATTCATCGGGCAAAACAGAATGCGCAATCTTGCCGAGACCCAATAAGAGATCACGAATCATGCTCTCGCGGTCGATCGCATGAGCCAGCGCTTGCCTGACCCGCGGATCGTTCAGCGGCGGCTGAGTGCAGTTAAGGGTCAACACATAAACATTTGACCCGGTGAACTGAAGCACCTGTAACTGCGGATCCTGCTGAAGAAGCTTGACCGCGTCAGGAGAAAGACTGGTCGGCAGAGGAGAGATATCGATGCGTCCGGAACGCAGCTCAGCTTGTAAAGCGTTTGTGTCGGTAATCACTCTGACGCGCAGCGACGGGATATGCGGAGCGCCTTCCCAATATTCAGCATTGGCTTGCAGGTCCAGCACCTGTTGTGAACTGTCATAGCTGATGAACTTGAAGGGTCCGGAACCGAGCGGTCGATCTTTTTGCGTCGCGTAGCTGTCTTTCGGAATGATGGCGACCGGGACCAGGTTACTCAGCAGTCCAGTCCAGGGCTTTATCAGGGTTACAACCAGCGTCTTCGCGTCAGGAGCTTCAACGCTCTGGATGAAACTACGCCGGTTGGGGCCGGTGCCTTCGTAGAAGCTGGCTGATTTGGCAAAGGAACTGGAGAAAACGAGGTCCAAAGTGTATTTAGCATCGGCGGAAGTCAGAGCACGCCCGTCATGAAACTTCACCCCATCGTGCAAAAGGAACGTAAAGACTTTTCCATCGGGAGACTGTTGAACGCTCGACGCCAACTCTCCGACGTAATCAAACTTTTCATTTTTCCTCACCAGTGAATTGAACATGAGCGTGCGCACGCGCTCGCTGGCGGCATCTACCGAGGGCGAGCCCACCGGATCGATAGTGAGGATGTTGTCGCCGAGCGCGATCACGAAAGAGGTATTGCGCTTACGGCATCCTGAGGGCAGCAAGGCCAGAACCACTAATATTGCCAGGAGCCCTGCAAACTTCTTAGAGCGCATTAGATTGATCTCCGTACTTATAATTGAGCTTCTCGTTGAGCAAGGTCGTTTCATCAGCGAGCCGGCGAAACTTGTCCATGTCGAAATCTGTAGGCGGCTTTGCAATCGCCTTCGTGGAAGCGATGCGTTTCAAAGTGCCGCGCATCCGCTCCTTCGGAAGTTTCCCGTCGCGCGCCACCTCGAGCATAGCGTGGTAACCGCGGCGGATAATGTCCGGCCTGGCGCAGATTAGAAACATGTCTTCGCCCGCAAGAAACGCCCGCACAACGGCGGATTCGATCTCACAATGCTTAGCTATCGCCCCCATTTCCAGATCGTCCGTTACTACCAAATGCTGATAACCAAGTTCGTGGCGAAGCAGATTCGTCACTATGTTCTGACTAAGCGATGCTGGCTCAAGCAAACCTCCAGTGACGCCTTGCGTAATATCGATGTTGGGAAATCCGCCATGACTAACCATCACGCAGCGAACTCGGTCGTCTTTACGTTGGAAGAGTTCAATGTAGGGAGCGAGGTCCTGCGCAATCAACGCATCGTGTGAAAGGCTGACCATCGGCATCTCTTCATGAGAGTCCACTTCGCCGGCCCCAATTCCCGGAAAGTGCTTGAGGCAGCCAATCATTCCGGTCTCCTGCAAACCTCGCAGGTAGACAGTTGTATAGCCGAGTACTTCGCCGGGTGAACGGCCAAACGAGCGAGAGTAGAGTCCATTCGAGAGTAGATCGCGTTCGTCAGTCATGATCGACATCACGGGCGCGAAATTCATGTTGAAGCCAAGCATTCGCAGAGTTTCACCGCTGATTCTGCCGAGTGCTCGCGCGGCCGCCAGGTCGCCGTGTTGCCGAATGGTGCGTGCCGAAGGCATCGGAGTAAAGATCTTGCGCAGCCGATCGACGAGGCCGCCCTCCTGATCCACGCCTATCAGCGGATTGGTCGGCAACATTTCCCGCACGCCGTCAGTCAATGCCCGCAACTGAGTTGGGCTTTCGACGTTACGACCGAAGATAATGATTCCTCCGGGCTGAACTTCTTCAATTAACGCGCGCGCGTCGGCGTCCAGTTCAGGACCGGGGAGGCCGAGGTAGAAGAGTTGTCCGATTTGTTGTTCGAGAGATAGCGATTGAAGCGACTCCGATGGCATTTGTTAGGTTGGGACAGCAGCGCGGTCACTGTCTTCGAGCGATTCCCGGTAAAATAAAATAGCGGTTTTACTATAAGACAGTTTTCAGGCAGCGGCCAATGAAAACACCCTGGGGCAATTACTATTTTTCGCCCATATGATTCTGCTTGCATGAGGCAAGCGATAACTTTCACATGCCGTTGCATTGATGTTATCCTCAGACACGTCCAGCAAATAAAACTATTCGGTAGGACACTAGAAGCCAATGGCCCAGCAGAATTCGTTTGATATCGTTTCGGAGGTTGATCGCGCGGAGATGACAAACGCAATCAATCAGACGATCAAGGAAGTCAGGCAAAGGTTTGATTTCAAGGGCAGCACAGCCACTGTTGCCATGGAGGGCCAGGAATTGGTGTTGACTGCTGAAGACGAAACCAAGCTGCGAAATATGAATGACATTTTTCAGCAAAAGCTGGTGCGTCGTGGCGTGCCTTTGAAAGCCTTGAGCTATGGAGATGTAGATCCTGCGGCCGGCGGCACGGTAAGACAGCGAGTGCAAATCCAGCAGGGAATTCCGCAGGATAAGGCTAAAGAAGTCGTAAAGTTTATCAAAGACTCAAAGGCGAAAGTGCAGGCCTCGATCCAGGGTGAAGTGGTACGAGTTTCCGGTAAGGATCGCGACACGCTCCAGGATATTATCGCCAAGCTCAAGGGAAAGGATTTCGGCATCGACATGCAGTTTTCCAATTACCGAACCAATTAGCATGCAAGCAACCGAACAAGGCGCCGTCCTCGAAGATGCAAAAGTTGCGGCTATGCGCATCTTTGGCTTGATCTCGCCTGAATTAAGACTCGTCGAAGAGGAGTTTGCACGTCAGGCGCGCTCGAATGTTCAGGTGATCGAATATCTCGGAGACTACCTGCGCGCCTCCGGTGGCAAGCGAGTGCGACCGGCATTAACAATACTTTCGAATTATGCGGTAGGCGGCGACGGGTCGAATTACAACTCGATTCGGATGGCGGCAGTAATGGAGTTTCTTCACACCGCCACCCTGGTTCACGACGACATTATTGATGGGGCTGACACGCGGCGCAGCCGGCCGACGGTCAATGCGCTTTTCGGAAACAAGACTGCAGTGTTGATGGGAGACTGGCTTTATATGTCGGCTTTCGAAACCAGCCTGGCAGAACGCTCGCTCTCGATTCTTGAGATTCTCACGCGCGTAACTCGAAAGATGACGGAAGGCGAGTTGTTACAGCTAACAACCTTGAGCCGGACTGACATTCTCGAACAACAGTATTTGGATATCATCCAGCGAAAGACTGCTTATCTTTTCAGTGCTTGTTGCGAAGTGGGCTCAGTTCTGGGCGGTGCAAATGAGAGCGAGCAGAAGGCACTGGCAGACTACGGCATGAATCTGGGTACCGCCTTCCAGCTCACCGACGATCTGCTCGATTTCACTTCTACCGACGACACGCTGGGCAAGGGAGCGGGAGTCGATCTCCTCGGAGGAAAGGTGACACTGCCATTGATCTATTTGATGGAGAAAGAACCGGGCGCCAGGGAGATTGTGCAGAAAATAATCGAGGAGGGGAGCTATCAGGGCGTCACCCGCCGAGAGCTGTTGGAGAGCGTTGAACGAGCTGGCGCTCTCGATCGCGCGCGCGCCAGGGCGAATGAATATGCTGCAGCCGCGCGAGACTCTCTGGGTGACCTCCCGGTATCTGAACACTCGGAATCACTACGCTCGATTCCCACGTACGTCATCGACCGCGATCGCTAAGTCTTCGTGTAACGCAAACTGTTGGTTTGCGGGTTTGAGGGGAGAATTGCATGACGGCGCAAACCTCGTTCAAACCGTCACGAAGAACGCAAACTAACAGTTTGCGTTACAGCTGCATCCGCCAAGGGGATTGTGCAAAACCCCGAATCCCATTAAGATTCCCAACATGATGGACCGCCCCAGCGACAATCTGCTTTCGCGCCTGGAACAAAGCCTGCGGCAATCTCGCGCCGCTCGCATGCACCTGGGCGCGCGCCTGCGCGAACTTGAAGCAGAGGCAGATGCTGTGCGCGCCGAACTGGCGGAGATGGACACGCTGGCGACCCAAACTGAGGCTGCGATTTATCGCATGCTGTCCTCAGTTTTGAATGCGAGCAATTTGTCGGTGAGTGGCCTCTCAGCCGGCTTGCCATCGGATTCGGAACTTGAGGCAGCCATGCGCCAGGCTTCGCCGCAACCACCAAGGCAGTTTTCGATCGAAGAAAGACGCCAGGAAATACCGGCGATTCGGTCAGACGTGGAAGCGGTCAGCGATCGGTTTATGGATCGAACCATCCCGCAAGCAGTGACCATGCTGCTGCGCGAAGAGGGTGGAGCGCTGCATGTCAATGAGATTTACAACCGGCTGCTCGAGGGCGGATTTCGTTTCACCGGACAAAATCCAACGATTAGTGTTGCCGTCTCGCTTAACCGCAACTCACGCTTCCGCAAGACCGCGCCGGGAACTTTTGACCTCATGATCCGCGACGCGTCGAAGGCGTCATAGTCTCAGGCGAAGCTCAGCTACCCAGGTCTCAAAAAAAAGCATATTTTCCACTCGTCATTTCTCAGTTCTCATTCCATAGCTCTGCATGGCAGATGCGTGTCACGATGAAAAACGAGAAATGGAAATGACAACTGGAAAATGTTCTTAGGTTCTTGTTCGCGCTCTTAACGCATACAATACTCACCCATGCGTGCAATGATTCTTTCCGCCGGTTACGGCACTCGACTGTGGCCCCTCACTGAAGATCGTACCAAGCCGGCGATTCCAATTTTGGGTAAGCCGCTCGTCGGCTACGTAGCGGAGTATTTGGCAGGTTATGGTTGTAGTGAAATAGTGGTGAATCTTCATCACCGACCCGATTCTGTGCGCCGAGCGTTGGGCGACGGCCAACAGTTTGGGGTTAACTTACATTACGTGGAAGAGCCGGAGATTTTGGGTACGAGCGGCGCGATTGACAATGCCCGCGCACTTCTCGACGGTGACACGTTCGTCGTCGTGAACGGGAAGATCATCACCAACATCGATCTGCAAGCGGCGATTGAAACTCACCGCCGCCGAAAAGCTCTGGCTACGCTGGTCCTAATGCCCAATGCAGCCCGCGAACGCTTTACCATAGTCAACACAGCCGATGGCCTGCTTCAAGGCTTTGGAGCGATGGCGAAGAGGAAAGCGGACGGCGGTGAAAGCGGGGAACCGCCATTGATGTTTACCGGGATCCAGATCCTCGAGCCGGGAATATTTGATTACATTCCGCGTGGTGTGTTTTCCCATACGACCACCGAAGTTTATCCACAAGCGATGGCCAGGGGTGAAACCATCGCGGTGCACGTAGCCGCCGGCAAAAATGAAAGTTGGCGAGAACTTTCCACGCTTCAACGTTATTTGGACATAAGTCTTCAGCTACTTTCGGGAAGACAACAAACGCTCAGCGTCGGCGCTCGATGCGAAGTCTCCGCCGAGGCAGACGTTAGGGAAGCCATTCTTTGGGACGACGTGACAGTTGAAAGCGGCGCTCGCGTGAATCGCGCAGTGTTGGCGGACGGCGTGCGAATTCCCTCGGGCGAAATCGTTGATAACGCTGTCGTTGTTCGCGCCTCTCTGGTTGCCGGAAAGGCGCCGCCTGCAAAAGCCCTTCGAGGCGCAGTCAGAGGTGATAATTTTGTCGTGACTCTGACTGAATGATACAATTCGGGCTCACGTTAAGGTGCGATTTTGCCGATTTCGACATCACGCCCCAGAGGATAGACCGCACGCTTCTGCTCCTGATGAGTTCAGCAAAACAGGTGATGACTACGAGCGCTTTTGAACTCTCCGCATCGGAGCGGCTCCACAAATTTCTGGAAGACCAAGCCTGCAAAGCCAATCCCATAGATCCGCTCACTCCCGACGCCTCTACCCGAAACTATTTCCGCATTCCATGGAAAGCATGCAAGTCCGGGAAAGCGGTCGCCGCGGTCTATCCGGAACCATTTGACGTCGATTTCCATCCTTATTTGGATGTCACCCGGCTCTTTCTGGAAAACGGCATTCCGGTGCCCGAAATTTACAGCGTTGACGGCCAGATGGGTGTGATCGTTCAGGAAGATCTTGGTGACAATCAACTGTTTCGCGTTTGCGAAGCAGCGCCTGACGACGAGTGCGAGCAATACAAGGAGCGCGCAGTCAATCTAATTGCGCAGATTCAGAAAGCGACACTTTCGGCCTTCGAGCGCCAATCGATCGCGAGTCGACTGGCCTTTGATGAACCGAAGCTTTCGTGGGAATTGGAGTTTTTCGTCGAACACTTTTTTAGTAGTCTGCGGAAGGAAACTCTGCGGCACGCCGAGGCTGCAGAATTGAAGGCCGAGCTCAACGACGTTGCCGCTGAGCTGGCCGCACGTCCGCGTGTGCTTTGTCATCGCGACTTTCATGCAGCGAATTTGATGGTCGACCAGGACAACCGCCTTCGCATCGTGGACCATCAGGACGCGCGCATGGGCCCGGTAACATACGATCTCGTTTCGTTCCTACTGGATCGCAGGTCGGAGCCTCCTTCGCTGGCCGAACTACGGGCGTTTCGGCTGTTCCTGTTGGAAGAGCGCCGGCTATTGGGCTTGGAAGCGCTTGACCCGGATGAAATCGCGACTGAATTCCGGCTGATGACAATACAGCGCGGCCTCAAGGCCATCGGAACTTTTTCGTGTCAAACCGCGGTTTTCGGCAGGGGAGAAGCGTACGAGAGGTTCATTCAGCCGACCTTGCTGATCGTGCTACAAGCTGCCGACTGGCTGGACAGGTTTCCGGTATTGCGCAGAATGCTTAGAGAACGCACGAGCGTAACGATTTGAATGTACACGCAAACTGTTAGCTCGCATTGTTGTCTTAGATAACGGATTAGAACGCCGATCAAGAATTGGAACGTACGCGCAAACTACAGTTTGCGTTATTCGGAATAATAAATGGCTACTGAATCAACATCATTGGACGCTGCGGCGGCGCCGCTCGCACAGATTAACCAACTTGCCGAACACGTCGGTCACGAAGTCACAATCAAGGGGTGGCTCTACAACCTGCGTTCAAGCGGGAAAATTCTATTCCCGCAACTGCGCGACGGGACGGGAGTGGTCCAATGCGTTGCCCTGAAAAATGCAATTGCGCCCGAGATCTGGGAAGCGCTGAAGAGTTTGGGCCAGGAATCTGCCCTGGCAATTACTGGGACCGTGCGCGCAGACGAACGGGCGCCGGGCGGTTATGAAATCGACTTGCGAATGGCCGAAGTCTTCGACGAGGTTCGCGATTATCCGATCACTCCAAAGGAACATGGCACAGACTTCCTGATGGACCATCGTCACCTGTGGCTGAGATCGCGCCGCCAACACGCCATCCTGAAGGTCAGGCACACCGTAGTTAAAGCCGTGCGCGATTTTCTTGATAACGATGGATTTACGCTCGCGGATTCTCCGATTTTTACCCCGGCAGCTTGCGAAGGTACTTCCACTCTTTTTGAGGTCGACTATTTCGATGGTGAAAAAGCATACCTGACGCAATCGGGACAGCTTTACAACGAAGCCACCGCCGCAGCGTTTGGCAAAGCATATTGCTTTGGTCCCACCTTCCGGGCAGAGAAATCAAAAACGCGCCGTCACCTGACGGAGTTTTGGATGGTCGAGCCGGAGATGGCATATGCGACCCTCGATGATGTGATGACGCTTTCCGAAAGAATGCTCTCCTATATTGCGGCGCGAGTGCTCGATACCCGGGCTGAAGAGTTGAAGGTGCTGGAACGCGACACGATCAAACTCGAGGGGATCGTGGCGCCTTTTCCGCGCATGCACTACGACGATGCGGTTGAGCTGCTGCACAAGGGGCATGCCGAGGGAGCGTTGGAAACGCGTTTCGAGTGGGGCGGCGATTTCGGCGCGCCGGATGAGACCTATCTTTCCGGAAACTATGACAAGCCACTGATGGTCCATCATTACCCAGCTGAGGTGAAGGCGTTCTACATGGCGCGGGATCCGGAGCGAAATGAATTGGCTCTCGGGGTTGATGTGCTTGCGCCTGAAGGTTATGGCGAGGTGATCGGCGGCGGCGAGAGGGCAACCTCGCTTGAGTTTCTTGAAGAACAAATTGCGTTGCATCAGTTACCGAAAGAGGCTTTTGAGTGGTATCTGGATCTGCGTCGATATGGCAGCGTTCCCCACGCCGGATTCGGGATGGGCATCGAACGATGTACGGCATGGATGTGTGGTATCGAGCATGTGAGAGAGACTATTCCGTTCCCCCGTTTGATGAATCGGCTGCGTCCGTAGAGTAATCCACAGATTACGCAGATTTAAAACTCTAAAGTGATGAACTTGTTCTGACCAATGACGAACGAACCCACATCAATAGAAACGGACACGACCGAGCGCTTGCGCCTGGAGTTTAACGACTGGGCCAGAGCTGGGCGTGGGCCAAGTATGGAGAAAGGACATCGTCCTGTCGGCGAGCAGGCGATTGACCTGCTCAGCATTCAGCCTCCATCGATCGTGATTGATATCGGTTGCGGATCAGGATGGGCAGCCAGACTGATGGCGGAGCAAGCTCACCACGGCCGGGTGGTGGGAATCGATGTGTCTGACGAAATGATCCGGGTCGCGCGCGACAGTTCTGCGCCAGTTTCCAATCTGGAGTTTCAGGTAGCGAGCGCGGAAAGGCTGCCATTCGGAGCGGGAGAATTTACGCACGCATTTTCGATGGAGTCACTTTACTACTACGCCGATATTTCAACCGCCCTCCTGGAAATCAAGCGAGTGCTTCGTGGCGGCGGGCGCTTTGTGACCGTGCTTGATCTCTACGAAGAGAACAAGCCTTCGCACCAGTGGATTGATCAACTGAAGGTACCCGTCCAGTTGCTGAGTGAGTCGCAATATTGTTCGATGTTTGCAAATTCCGGCTTTATCAATGTGCGGGCGCGGCGGTTGTACGACCCGAGGCCGATTGCCGAAGATTACCAGGGCGGATCTTTCAATAGCCGCGAGGACTATATTGAATATCGAAAGGCCGGATCGCTGATGATTTCCGGCGAGGTTGCCTGATGAGCGAGAGCGAAGATCTGCTGCCGAGCCCTGCGGAAAAGATCGTCACAATCTTCGGTGGCGCTAAATGCTCGGAAGCGGACGTGGAATATGTACAGGCACGGCGCGTCGGTCAGTTGCTTGCAGAGGCAGGATTCACGATTTGCACCGGCGGCTATTTGGGAGTGATGGAAGCGGCGAGTCGAGGTGCCCACGAGCGTGGCGGCAGGGTGCTGGGCATCGTGATGAATCAGTTTAAAGCTGAGCCCAATCGTTATCTCACTGACAAAGTGGCAACCCCGCATTTTTACGAACGACTGCAACGACTAATCACCAGATCGGTTGGATTCATCGCAATTCGCGGCGGCATGGGCACAGTGACGGAGTTATCACTCGTTTGGAATAAGATGCAGACTCACGTGATTGGCCCACGTCCGCTGGTTTTGCTGGGCGACTGCTGGCCCCCGATCGTGCGCGAATGGAAAAAGTATCTCGCGGTAAGCGACGATGACATCTCTGCGCTGGATTTTGCTGAGACGCCGGAAGATGCGGTGGCCATTATCTGTAGAAAATCTTCGGAGGTAAGGTTATGAACTGTCCCAAGTGTGGTGCGGGGTTGCTTCAAGGCGCTGGGTTTTGTGGTTCCTGCGGTCACAGACTGCAGCCTACTCAGGCGCAACCAACGGCCGCCCCACCCGCTGCGCCGCCTCCGTCCGCTTCGTCTGCATCGCCAGGTCACGGCATCCACATCGATGAAGATTCGCGCGGCCAGGGGGTTGGCTACCGGTATGAGGTAATGCATCAGCCGGCCTTCTCACTTGCGGCGATTCAGCTTCAGGCGGAGCAATCAATTCAGGCGGAAGCGGGCGCGATGGTTTCGATGTCTGCCAATATTGAACTTCAATCGCAAATGAAGGGTGGAGTGTTTGGCGCCATCAAACGTGCTGCTGGTGGTGAGTCGGCATTTGTTTCCACTTTTACGGCTCGTGGCGGTCCCGGAGAAGTTACTTTCGCGCCAGGCGCGCCCGGAGACATCGCTGCAATTGAACTGAGCAATCAGTCGTTTTTCGTTCAATCGAGTTCCTACCTGGCGGGCGATGCAAGTTTAACGGTAGACACGAAATGGGGCGGGGCTAAATCGTTTTTCGGCGGTGAAGGGCTGTTTGTAATGCTGGTGCAGGGTCGCGGTCTGTTGTTGGTTTCATCATTTGGCGCAATTCATCGGAAGACTCTGCGGCCGGGGGAGCGTTACGTTGTAGACACGGGCCACCTGGTAGCGTGGGAAGGAACGACGCAATACACCTTGCGCAAAGCTGCGTCCGGCTTCTTCCGCAGCATGATGAGCGGCGAAGGCATCGTGGCGGAGTTTACTGGCCCGGGCGAACTGTTGATACAAACACGTAACCTCGCGGCCCTGGCCGGATTGTTAAGGCCCTTCTTCCCGTCGCAGGGCGGCGGCGCTGGTGGCTTCAAAATTAATCTCGGCGGGTAAGAGGGAATTGAGTTATGACTACCGCAGTAGTTGAAACAGACGTGATGGGCTCAGGGCTCGGTCCCAACGACAGGCGGCCGGTGGCGATTCTGGGTGTGCCTCTTGGATATGGCGCCAGCATGGCGGGCGTGGACATGGGACCCGCCGCTTTGAGAGTCGCCCGTCTCAACCAGCGCATTGCTCAACTAGGTTATCAGGTTCGCGATCTTGGCGACCTGCGTCTCGATCGATCTCAGACCGTTCCCGAACCGGGCGACAAACTCAAGTATCTCAATGAGATTAAAGCTGCATGCGAACAACTTGCACGAAGTGTTGACGAGATCTTGACAGGTGAGGAGTTGCCACTCGTCCTCGGCGGTGACCACTCGATTGCGATAGGTTCTATTGCAGGGTTTGCATCTTATTGCCGTCAACGCGGTCAGACACCGGGTCTAATCTGGTTTGACGCTCATGCTGACATGAACACTCCGGAGACCACGCCTTCCGGGAACATCCACGGGATGCCATTGGCCGTTCTCCTGGGGTACGGCGCCGTCGCATTACAAGACGTCGCTGGTTTCACCCCGAAAGTGGAACCCCAGTTTTGCGTCCACGTCGGAGCGCGAGACATTGATCCCACTGAACGCGAACTGGTTCGTGAGTTGGGACTTCGCTTTATCACGATGCGCGAGATTGACGAACGCGGCATGAGCGCTTGCATGGATGAAGCGATTGCGATTGCCTCGCGAGCCAGCGGTGGTTATGCGGTAACATTCGATGTTGACGCGCTTGATCCTGGCGACGCGCCCGGCTCCGGCACTCTTGTACGAGGGGGCCTAACCTATCGCGAGGCACACCTGGCGATGGAGAAGATCGCGGAAGCTGGTGGGATGCGTTCACTGGAAGTGGTCGAAATCAACACTGCTCTCGACGTAAATAACAAAACAGCCGAACTGGGTGTTGAGTTGATCCTGTCAGGACTTGGCAAAACAATTCTTTAATTATTCGGGGTAACTCAATTGGCGAAAAAGCTCCGCGTCGGAGTCATTTTTGGCGGACGCTCCGGCGAGCACGAGGTCTCGGTGCGGTCTGCGGGTTCATTAATCGAAGCCATCGATCGCAAGAAGTATGATGTGCTGCCCATCGCTATTTCTCAGGAAGGGAAGTGGCTGTCGCCCCCAGACGCGGTTCGTCTCCTGCCTGAACCGGCGCAAAAGCTTTTTCCTACCAGCACGTTTTCTGAACGCTCAAGCCAGGTCGCGATCCTCGGCGATCCTTCCCACACAGGGCTGATGTCTCTTCGGCCGCGGCAAGGTTCGCCGGCTTCGCAGCCTCTCGATGTAGTCTTTCCAGTTTTACATGGACCCTTTGGGGAAGACGGAACACTTCAAGGATTACTTGAGATGGCTGGCATTCCCTACGTTGGGTGCGGTGTGCTCGCATCTTCGTGTGGGATGGACAAAGTCGCGATGAAGCAATTGTTTCAGGTGGCTGATTTGCCGATGTGCCGCTACACGTGGTTCTTGCGGTCGCAGTGGCAGCGCGACCCCTCAAGTGTTACACGAACTGTGAAGCGTGAGATCGGGTTTCCATGCTTTGTGAAGCCCGCGAATCTGGGTTCGTCCGTTGGTGTCTCCAGGGCTGATGACAAGGCTTCGTTTGTGAAAGCGGTGGAGCTGGCGGCGCAGTACGACCGGAAGATAGTCGTGGAAGAACTGGTGGACGCCCGGGAGATCGAATGTGCGGTATTAGGTAACGATCAACCGGAGGCCAGCCTTCCTGGCGAGTATGTCATTCACGATAATTCCGCTGGCTTTCTCGACTATACCGAAAAATATACTAAGACGGGCCACGTGGAGTTCGTTGTTCCCGCTCCACTCCCGCAGCGCATGACCGCCAGGATTCAGACCATGGCGGTGAAGGCGTTCAAGTCTGTCGATGGGGCGGGACTCGCGCGCGTGGACTTCTTCCTTAAACGCGACTCGGGGGAACTGGTCATAAACGAATTGAACACTATGCCCGGCCTCACCGAGGTTTCGGGTTATCCGAAGATGTGGGCTGCGTCAGGATTGAGTTACCCGCGGATGTTGGATCGCCTGATTGAACTTGCCCTTGAGAGACATGAGGAGAAATCAGTTAATAAGACGACGAGGGACTGATGTAAAACAGTGGGCAGTGGGCAGTGTGCAGCGAGTAGCGAGTAGCGAGTAGAGTGCAGTGGGCTGGGCGGCATGCATGGCACTGTAAGGCAATCAATAAAATCTGTATTCAGTTCAGCACCTCAAAAATTCAACTCTCCCAAAGTAGCTAACGCGCGTCCGACCCACTGCCCACTGCCCACTGCCCACTGCCTACTGTCCCTTCGGCGCCCGGTAGGCCTTTCGAGTTCTCACTATCAAGTCTTCGCGGGCGATTTTCACGTCCAGCTTACGCCACTTGCCGTCACGTGCTCGATTAACCGGACGGAAAGCAACTGTGTACTGATGGCCCAGTTCTTCAGCGATATTTGCAAAGGCATCTCGCAAGGCCGGGCCGCCAGGAGTTTCAACGAATCTCCCTCCAGTTTTCTCCGCAAGACTCTTAAGCATCATCGCGCTTTGCCGGTTCGCCGCGGACGAGCGGCCTTCAAGTGAAGACATGTCCACGGCGTAGATGGTCGCACCGATGGCGAGTGCGCTCTCCAAAGCTTTGTCGGCAGACGTTCTACTCTGCGTATCGAGGCCGTCTGACAAGACGACAATTGCTTTACGCTTTTCCGAGCGGTCAGTCAGCGCCGTCGAGGCTTCAAGTATCGCATCGTGAAGCGAAGTCATTCCGCGTGCCCGCAATCCAAACGCCATGGGTGCCAAATCACGACCTCCGGAGAACTCCTGCACCCGTTCTACTTTCGAGTCGAACTTATAGACTGCCGCCACGTCTTCAGGTCGCAGGTTATCAAGGAAGCGAATAGCGGCCGAGCGTGCGAGAGAAAGCCGAATTTCCATGCTCCCTGAGGTGTCGAGGAGCACTACCGAGGCGAACGGAGACTCGTGGGCGCTGAAGCTCGATATCTCACTCAAGGCCACCTCTCGCCCGTCCTCAAAAATCTTGAAATCCGGCAAACGAAGTCCGGGGACATATTCGCCGGCCTGGTTAGTGACAGTGATATTGAGAATCACGAGTTCGGTACTGACACGGATTACGTCGTCATCCTGTTGCGCGTTGGACGACGAAACCGCAATCAGGGTCATTGCGATAAACGCGATGAGGAGAACCGCGCGTAAGCGTCCCCAATGCCTTTTGGATTCTTGAGTCACGGTCTACGTCCGGGCAGATAAGTCTCGAGCCCGCCGGATTAGTTCAAGTAAAACGTTAGCTTGATCAATTACGACAGTTGAAACCACGCGCCGCGGCGTTTTTTCCACTTCGTCTTTCAAAGCCACCGCCATTTCGGCCATTTTGGAAATTACTGAAGGGAGATCGCTGGGAAACTTTTCCACGTCACATGAATCGTCAGAACCGCCTGCCGCGCCGCGAATCGACTTGGTAAGTTTTTCAAGCTTATCCAGTTTCTTGAAGTCAGCACGCTCGAGTTGGTTCTTTTGCTTGAAAGTTGTATCTATTTCTGCACCCAGCCGCGAAAGCTGTTGAGCTCGGTCGAGGTTTTCTTTGTGTTCCTTTTGCGCGAAGCTTATCAAGCGCTTGATACGCATCTCCTCCGCAAGCGGCTCCTGTTTGTCTTCTGATTTGGGGTCAGTAGTTATGCCGGTCTGCGCAGACGCAAGAGTAACAGCGACCAGAAGAAGCCCGCATCCGACGACTATCGAGCATAGGAGGACCATGATGTGATTCTTCAATTGCATGTTCATTGGTGCGGTTCAAATCTTGACACAGTTAGGCAAACCGGGCAATCGAGACGTTTTTGAACAGGCAGTGATAGGACGATAGGAAGCGGAGAGGGGTTGCACCTGCGCGCGGGTTGCACAGCGAGGATCGCTTGCTTCGGCGAAAGATCCGACGACCCAAGATCATCAAGCTCTTCGATGGTCGATCGTAATCGCCAGGCAGTTCAGATGTCACTTGAGATATCGCCGTGCCGACCTCTCAACGAAAACCTTAGCGGCGGGAAGCGGAGAAACTCTGACGTTAAGAAAACACTTTAGCGAGATGAGACTAGGGAATGCGCGCGGGATTATCAGGTGAGTTTAAAAACTCATCACGCTTGCCCGGCGGGCGCTTGTCGACAGTGATCGTTTTGGACTCTGTTCGCTCGATCGGTCTTTTTCGACCCTGAGCCGTCGCGTATGGCAATGGCTGTGAAACACCTTCAACTCTCAATGCGCTTACCCGTGCCGAACCATACTCCTGGGATTGTACCTCCAGCGAATAATGAGCTTCTTGTTGAGGTTCAATCTGTGACGGCTCGAGCATGATCAGCTTCGTATCCACGCCACTGTCCTTCCGCCTTTTTAGTTCCAGTTCGATAGCTAGCGGCCCAAGTTTCTGGTTGGAAGTGTTCTTGATAGTGCCGCCGAGAACAGTCTTGCCTGCTCGCATCATGGCGTCGTCAATCGTGATTAGAGCCTGCGGAGGACCTTTAGGCTCAACCACAACAGACTGCGCCGCAAGGGAGGCTGCGGCTTCCCGAGCATGCTTGTTCCTGAGATACGTGTATCCGGCAAAAACGATGCCGGTTAGAGCAAGCGCCAATATTGCTCCCAGGATCTTTATTGTCGGCGAGCGCTTCGACTCAGCGAACGCCTCTTCCACATTTGAGTTGATTACCATTACTGAACAGCCGAGGGATTAATTGAGGTATTACTTTAACTACAACGCTGTCGTATTGTTTATTCGACGCGGCCCGGTGGAGGCGCGCCGGTAATGCTGGTGATCAGCGCGGAGAGAAACTCTTCTTCAGCCACGCCCAGAGTGGTCAGGGTAATCCATTCCGCACCGGTTGCCCCATCGGTGCGTCCTTCAATCTTCGCATTAACGGAAACATTGGCGCTCATACCGTCGATCGGTTGCACTTCGACGGTCAGTGTGTACCTCCCGCGAGTCCAGCCGCGGTCACTTGTACTGGAGAGCACCGCATAGCGCCCGAGCTCGCCTTGAGACACTACTGCACCTTTAATGAAGGTATAGGGTTGACTGACGATGATGCCTTCCTCAGGCCTTGACGCGGCGTCATCAACGATGAGCTTCCGATCTCTCATCACGTCGGCAACAGTTTTGACGAGCACGTCGCGACGAGAGGTAAGGCGATAGGGATTTGGCAAAGGTGGGGGAACTGCTGTTCGCCCCGCGCCAAAGTCGATGCCGCGGCCGGTTCCGGTATTGCTGTTAATGCCGTTACTTCCAGCTGTTCCAGCATCACGCACGCGTTCGGCGGGTTTGTCGACACCTTTGCCTTGTGCGAATGCCGAAAGAAGACTCAAGCCGATAATGAGCAAAGCACTTGTAAACTTGATCATAAGAACACCCTTTGAAGACGAACAAATGCGAGGGGGGAACTAGCTAGGAGAATAGATGATGGACTCGGCAATTTCAAGGAAGAAGAACGATTACTGTTTCGCCGCCGCATCGCGCTGTTGCTCCCAGAGTCTCAAGGCCCTCACGCCATTCCCGAAACCATTTCCATCGCTGTAGAAATTGTGCGCTCCGTCATTGCGCGAGGGCTCTCGAACGTAGAAAAGGTAATCAGTCGTCGCCGGATTTATTGCGGCATCGAGCGAACTCTTTCCGGGTGATGCTATAGGCCCGGGTGGCAAGCCTGAGATCAAACGCGTGTTGTAGGGCGAACGGCGATCAACGTCACTTTTATAGACTTTGCCATCATTGCGCCATTTTCCTGCCAGTTTCGAAGCGTAAATCACGCTCGAATCCACAGCAAGAGCCATATCTTTTTGCAGCCGGTTGTAGATCACTGAGCTGATGATCGGGCGCTCACTGCTTAGCTTCGCTTCTGTCTCAATCAGCGAGGCTACCGTCACAACGTCGCGTGGAGATCGGCCCATGGCGGCAGCACGCGAGCTCCATTCCGGTTTCCACTCCTTCCGAAAGCGCTTGACCATGAAGGCGATCACGTCCGCCGGTTTTGCATCGCGAGGGAATTCATACGTATCGGGGAAGAGATAGCCCTCCAGATTGGTGGCTTTCGGATCCAGATCGCTAATGAGCGATACATTGTCCATCAAAGGCAACGCCGCTGTGGCATCCGCCAACTTGAGCTCGGGTATTTTGTACATCGCGTTGGAGATGTCCAAACGCGTCCAACCTTCGACGACGGTTAAACGGAGCAGACGTTGCTCACCCTCGCGAAGTTTCGCAAAGGCACCCAATGGAGAAATCGGCGAAGGAAAATCGTACTCGCCGGCTCGGAGTTTGCTTCCGTTTGACGTTAGCTTGAGGTAAAGGGTTAAGGGCCAGCGGTGTTTGATAACTCCTGATTCATGTAGTTTGTTAACAACGGCAGTTGGGGTCGACCCTCTCGGGACTTCAATGTACTTTCCGCTCATCGAGTGACGAACGGGGGCATGAAGCTCGCGGTAAGCCCAAATGCTAATACCGCCAATGACGATCACGATAATGATTACAATTGCCAGGAGAATACGTTTTTTCATGTATTGGTTAGTGCCCGCCGAGATGATTGTTAACGAATAACCTTAGGTGCAGTCACTCGCATCCTGGTTTGATCAGATCCAAGAAAGTCTCCCAAAATTAACGCCGCGGCCTCGCTGTCAACCTGAGCTGAAACGTCCTTGCGGTTGAAGCCCTGGAGTCGAAGATTCTGCTCGGCTGCCACCGAAGTCAACCGCTCGTCCTGCAAGTAAACCGGAATTTCCAATGACCGTGCGAAATTTTGAGCTACGCGTCTGACTTCAAGTGCCGCATCGCCATCCGAACCGTCTAACCTGAGCGGTAAACCAATTACCACTGTTTGCGCGTCATAGTGGCGGATCAGATCTTTAACGTCACGGAGCAGTTGTTTCCAGTTACTTCGCGGCAATGCGCTGAGCCGACTTATTGAGATTAACAGCGTGTCGGATATAGCAACGCCGACGCGCTTTTCTCCCAAATCAAGAGCCACAACGGGCGGGGAAATCGCCGGCAATAATTTGTTTGGGTCCATGAAAGCGTTGGTCAGTTGACGTTCAAATGCCGGCGCAGTATTTACGACAAGAACCGATAATTACTAAGCAAATACGAAATAAAGTTAAGTTGCACCGTTTACTAGCCGCCTGTATGATACGACCGACTTAGAAAAAGCGCACTCAGGCGTTAGTTGATCGTGAAACAGGAATCAGCACTGCATCGGCCCTACTCAAGAGGTAATCAATGTCTTTCCGCACAAAGTTCATAATGATCTTAATGTCGGCAACGCTCGCTATTTATACGGTAGTGGGCGGCTGGATTTCCACCCGTGCTCAGCAGCCGGCAAATGATCCAAACGCGCAACTCCGCATCTTTGAGAGTGTCCTTCAGCACATCCAGAACGACTATGTAGATGAGCCGGACATGGCGAAGGTTCGTGCCGGAGCATTACGCGGATTGGCATATGGACTGGATCCGTATTCCACCTATCTGACACCTGACCAGGTTCGTGAGTTCAATGAGAATGGAAAGAGTAATCAGGTCGGCATCGGTGCTGAGCTTTCGCAGGTTGCGTCCTATCTTTATGTGATCGCGCCTATGAAGGGCTCGCCGGCTGATCTTGCCGGTGTTCGTGCCGGCGACATTATCGAGTATATCGACGGCAAGGCGACTCGCGACATTTCGCTTTACGATGCGAAGCAACTGTTGAATGGAACTGCGGGTTCCGAAGTGAAATTGCGCATCCTGCGCGCAAATGCGCGTCCGCTAACCCTGGCGGTTAAACGAAACGCTTCACGCGCCGCTGCTGCAGAAGCTCGAATGGAGGCAGGCCGGGTTGCCGTACTGCGAATAAACAGCTTCGCCGATGGAGATGGTGCCGATGTACGCGTGCGAGTTCAGGATTTGGTTAAGCAGGGAGCACAAAAAATCGTAGTGGACTTGCGAGGAACTGCCGGGGGATCAATTAACGAGGCTGTCTCGGTGGCGAATCTCTTTATTAAAGAAGGACTAATTGCGGAGACATCTGGACGCGAAGGCAAGATCTTGAAGACGTTTACCGCCGATCCCAAAGCCGCGATTTTTTCAGGTCCTGTTGTAGCCTTGATCGATACGGGAACGGCTGGAGCAGCCGAAGTTGTGGCTTCCGCGTTGATGGAGCGTGGCCGGGGGCAGGTGGTTGGTGAGAAGAGCTTTGGGGCTGGCGCCGAGCAGCAGCTCTACACATTGCGCGGTGGTGATGGATTGCTCTTAACTACGGTAAAGTGGGCATCAGCCAGTGGCAAACCCTTCCTGGGTGAAGATCGTGCGCGCTCAGGCGTAACGCCGTCGGTTGAAGTTAAACGTCCGGAACTCGCGGAAGCGATTGATCCGGAAGAGCTCACCGGCAACGACACTGATCCGGTCGCAAAGCCTGGTCAGCCAGCCGATAAACCTGAGGTTATACCGGAAGCGGCGCCCGTGAAGCCGGCAGCTGAGGACCTTCAGTTGAAGAAGGCGCTCGAGCTCTTGCGGGAAAACAAGCCGACGCAAATGCCCAAAGCCGCCTGACCAGATACACGCGTAATGGAAAGAGCCAGGGATGTCCCTGGCTTTTTTCTTTTTTCGGAACTCACGCTTTTGATCGTCAGTTTCGTGTCGCAGCGTTGGATATCGAGTAGCTGGTAACTCGATATCGGGTAAATGTTATTCGAGCAGTCCTCCGCTGCATTGGAATTCCATTGCAGAGAGCTTTCAATTCATAATCTGGCTTCCAAAACGCGGGACTTTTGAAGTAATGCCGCCACTCATGCACGCCGAGGCCGCGTCTTGTCCACCAGAGGAACGCTCATTGCTCATTCTCCCAGTGCTAAGGCGATAATGTTTAGGCTGAAGGAGACTTAAAGCAATGATTATGACAAATAGATTACTCCCGGTAGCTTTGGTTGCTGCTCTCATTGGCGGGTCAGTTGGCGCGTTCGTGATGTCCAGAAATTCAACCACCAACGCTGAGACACAGACTGCGAAATTGGACACCTCGCGAAATTTAAACCCAGGTGACGCTCAGTATCAGCAGACTGCTGGTTCGAGCAAAGATGAATTCGTCCCGTCGGAGTTTGAGACTGCTTCTGAGCAGGGCGCTTACAAGACAGGTTTTGCTGACGGATTTGCTGCCGCTGCGAGTGGTGCTTCGAGCAGCCGGCTTGCTCCTGCGACAGTTGCTCCGCAGCAACGAGTTGTTTATCGCAATTCGGGCAGCAATACAGGCGGCCGAGCGCGTAACTCCTCGAACTCACGCAGGGTCTACTATGATTACAATCAACAGCCCAAGGGCCGCAGCTTCTGGCAAAAACACCGCGACAAACTAACGGTGGCCATGGGCACTGGTGGCGGAGCGGTCGTCGGTGGTTTGATTGGCGGCAAGAAGGGCGCAGCTATTGGCGCATTGAGCGGTGCCGGCGGTTCTGCTCTGTACACGTACAAGCTCCGTAACCGTAACAAACGTTACTAACTTCTGGTCCAGGGGGGAGTGAAGGCATGGGAGGCAAACTCTCCATCGCATTCAGCGCTTTGGCAATCATGATGGGGGCAGCTCTTTATACAGGGGCTGCCCCCCTCGTTTCGATTGTTCTTTCGATCGCTCCCCCGGTGGTTACCGAAGTGAGCCCGAACCCGCCACTCGCCGTTCCAGCGCGTTTCCGCGTTGACAGGGAACTTGGACTCCTGGTCGAGACCTGGGTCAACGGCGCCGGCCCGTTCGTGTTTGCAATCGACACTGGTGCGGGTACAAACCTCATTTCTGAACGCTGCGTTCGCGAGGCCCGCTTGCCAATTAATACCATCAGGACAACTCTGATCGGCGGCTTAACCGGCTTGAGAGGATCGACCAATCGAGCTGCAGTGATCGACAGCATGGCCCTCGGCGGCAGGAACAATCTGCTACCTTCGAAGCAGTCTGCGTTGATTGTCTCGCTGCCTGGTGCGATTGATGGGATTCTCGATCCAACCGCGGCTTATGCACCGATTGGCTACTCCATTGATTTTCCTGGAGAGGTCATCCAGGCATTTGATGGCTCCTTGCAGGGACGTGAGCCACCCCGCAGCGGCGATATCGTGGCCTGGGTTCGCAGAGCCGGCGGCAACCAACCTTTTGTGAAACTGCAAGACGGACGTGCAGCATTGGTCGATACCGGTTCCAAATTTGGCCTGGCCGTCAGCGGTCGTGATGCGGTTATAGTTGGCGCTAATGGTCGATCAAGTTCGGTTGTCACCCGCGACATTGGCGGTGGAAGCATTAGCTCGCGCAGAGTGGCGCCCACAACCGTAAGTATTGGTGAACTGGAACTGCGCAGCGTGCCCACGGACATTCTCTTGGGCGTCGAAGCCAAGGCTCCGGTGATCCTGGGCCGCGACGCGCTTCGCCCGTTTAAGATCACGTTTGACCCCCGCAGACGCCTGATAGAGTTTGAACCATCGCAGTGATTTCTTGCCCTCGGTTTGGAGGGCAGCGGGGCGATTTACGAATGACCATATTGAACAAGCATAGATTCATCGCTCTTCTCGCTGTTGGCATCATGGCTATCGGAAGTTTGCTAGCGCATGCTCAAGCGCCGGCTCAACAGCCGACGCAACAGCCGACGCAACAGCCGACTGCTAAGACTGACGATCCCGACGTCATCCGCGTCGACACCAATTTAGTCAACACGCTTTTCACCGCGATTGACAAGGATCGACACTTCATCACGTCTCTGAAAGCTGAGGACGTTCGCATCTTCGAGAATAACGTCGCGCAACCTGTCAGTCTTTTCGAGCGCGAGACCAATCGCCCGCTCACGCTCGCGATCATGATCGATACGAGCGAATCGCAGCGCGGCGTGCTTGCCGACGAGAAGAACGCAGCGCGAACATTTGTGGAATCTGTTATCCGGTCGTCAAATCCAGCAAACAGCGCGAGCGGGGATCGGGCGGCAATTATTTCGTTTACCGGCGAGCCTAAAATCGAGCAAGTTCTCACCGCTGATCACGGTCAACTTAAACAGGGAATTGATCGGGTGCGCATCGAGCTTTCACCCGAGAATATCCGGCGTCTGGCCGCCGGTGAAGATCCGCTCCCGAAGGACCAGGATCCAAGTGGCTACACCGGCATCTGGGACGCAATTTGGATGGCCATCCAGGATGTTGTTTCGAGTGCGCCGGCTAACACTCGCCGCGCCGTCGTGCTGTTATCCGATGGCGACGACACGAGCAGCACCATCAAAAGACAAGACGTGATTGACCTGGCCGTTAAGTGGGACGTTGTTATCTATTCCATTGGAATTCGCGATCGGGATTTCCCCGAAGGCAAACTCGACTCAAGCGCGCTGAAAAAAATCTCCGATCGCACCGGCGGCCGCGCCTTCTTCCCGCAGAACAGTGCTGAGCTCACCGCCGCCTTTGCTCAAATCGATCAGGAGCTTCGCTCGCAATATCTCATTGCATATTCGCCAATCAACGCCAGTCGGGACGGCGCCTATCGCCAAATCCGCATTGAGGTAGTCAATCCAGAGTTGCGCAAGAACAAGGTGCAGCTGCTGTATCGCAATGGCTACTACGCTAGAAACATGCGCCAGTAAACAGCTCCCTGGAGTGCGCCGACCTGTCGGCGCCTTGGCTGTTTTGTTTTTACTCCACCTGCTCGAATACTGCTTAATGCGTAGCGATGCCACCGCGGACCAAAGCGCCGACAGGTCGACGCACTCCAAGGAGTTGACTCAATTCAACATTTAGGCGTTAGAGTCCAAAAAATTCCGTGCAGGATTCGCCACCGATGCTTTGACAAGACAGTGCGCAACGCGAACAGTTAGCGCTTGATGAGTTCAAGTTGCGCTGTGCGCAGCTGAAGCGTTAATTTTGCCGTTCGCTGTTTTGGAAACTCTGAGAAGGGAACAGGCATCGTGGCTAAGTGGATAACTCTCCTGGCGGTCGCCGCCTTCATCGGTCTCTTCGTTTACATTTTCGGGTTCTACGTCAAAAGTACTGACGCCTACAGCTGCGCGCTGGCTGAGTCACGACGCAATCCTGTCGTGATCCGGGAGTTGGGCGAACCGATCGAGCCCGGCCTCTTCGCCTGGAGTAAAAGTTATTCTCAGGAAGGGTCGGTGACGAATGCATCGTTTGGCACGAACCTCACCGGACCGAAAGGAAAAGGTTGGTTAAGAGTTATCTGGTATCGCTCCCCGATTGGATCGGCAATGCAACTCGAACTCGAAAAAGGCTCGCAGATACACATGGTTTACCAGGGAACGATTCCTTGCCGTTAAGGCGCCAGTGAGCGTGGGCAGTGAGCAGTGAGCAGTGAGCAGTGAGCAGTGAAACTCCAAACAACCCCTGTCCCGCCGATGCCTATCAACTCCGTGGAGTGCGCCGACCTGTCGGCGCTTTGGCCTGACGCGTTACGTACCATGTTTGACTGCCTGACTGCGCCCGGCTTGTGCGTCGCCATGCCGCTGGGGACCAAAGCGCCGCCGGGGACCAAAGCGCCGCCGCGGACCAAAGCGCCGACAGGTCGGCGCACTCCAAGGAGTTGACCAATACGCGTTTTTTTGTGCGATGGTTGACTCAACTGAGATAATCCCTAATGCTCTTTCGGCAAAAGACGCTCGACCGTATCCGAAGCGGCACCGTCACGCTGCTCGGCGTAAGTAAAGGATGTCAGTTAACAATCGCTTGCCATCATCTGTGGATAGAGTTCGCATGAGTTTCATTCAAAGGTTCTTCGTGGCAATATTCCCGGCGAGTTGGGCCCGTAGCATGGAGGCAGAGTCGCGCGAATGGATGGTACGATGCCACTGCGGCAAGGAGACATCAATCTGGGACCTCGGTGGTATTAAGTGGAAGGCCAGCGATGGTTCCCGTACTTACATGCGGTGTAAGGCGTGCGGCCGGCGAAGTTGGCACACCAACTATCACAAACCGACCGCCGGTTAAGCGGACTCGCCTGACGGAAACCAATTCTTCAATCTCAAAACAATAGGAACGATAACCATGACACTTAGTCCTGAAACAACAAGCATCCGCAAACCTCGGCACCGTTACCTCCTGCGCTTCGTCTTGCTGGCGTGCGCGGTATTCATCGCGTGCCCCGTAGTTCAAGGCAAGGGCGACATTGTCTGGCCACAGTTTCGCGGGCCGGAGTCGAATCCGGTGGGCGCGAATGCGAAGCTGGCCGAACGCTGGTCGAAAACGGAGAACGTCGAGTGGTCGGCGGAGATTCCAGGGCGCGGTTGGTCATCGCCGATAGTCACGGGCGGCAAGGTGTTTGTGACGTCGGTAACTACAGACGGCAAGTCGAAGCCGCCGCAGATTGGGACTGAGTACAGCAACGAGTATGTCGCGGAGCTGATGAAGAAAGGGCTTCCGATGAAGGAGGTAATCAGGCTGGTGACGGAGCGCGATTCGGAGTTGCCGCACGAAGTTAATCTCCACTACATCCTTTATTGCCTCAATCTGAAGAGCGGCAAAGTGGAATGGCAGAAGGAGTTTTTCGCCGGAAAACCGCCCGGCGGTCGTCACCGCAAGAACAGTTTCATCTCCGAAAGTCCCGTGACGGACGGCAAGTTCGTTTACGTCTATGTCGCTAACCTGGGCTTGTGGGCATTTGATTTGAAAGGGAAGCAGGCTTGGACCACGCCGCTCGAATCTAATCCGATCTATCTCGACTTCGGAACCGGGAGTTCGCCCGCGCTGGCGGGAAACCTGTTGGTGGTAGTGAACGACAACGAGAAGCAGCAGTATATCGCTGCCTTCGACAAGAAGACCGGCAAGCAGGCGTGGCGCACGAACCGGGAATTAGCGAAAGGGAAGCCGGCGCGGTCAGCATGGGCAACGCCTTTCGTCTGGCGGCACGCGCTGCGCACGGAGATTGTGGCAGTGGGACCAGAGGAAGTAATCAGTTACGACCTGGAAGGGAAAGAACTGTGGCGCATGTCTGGCATGTCGGGCGCGCCTATTCCGACACCTTTTGCTTACAACGGGCTCCTTCATATCAACGGTGGGCGCGGAAGGTCTTTGTTTGCGCTCCGTCCGGGTGCTTCCGGCAATATTTCGCTGGGGAAAGATGAACGGTCGAACAAGTTTGTGGTCTGGTCGGAGCCGCGGGCAGGCACTTATCTGCCATCGTCATTGGCTTACGAAGGCGGCATCTACGCGCTGACCGAGAATGGAATCCTGAGCCGCTTCGACGCAGCGACCGGAAAGATGACTTACAAGACCCGAATCGATCCGAAGGCAACGGCCTTTACCACTTCGCCCTGGGCCTATAACGGCAAGTTGTTTTGCCTCAGCGAGGAGGGCCAGACGTTTGTGATTGCGACGGGCGAGGAATTCAAGTTACTGCACGTCAATGAACTGGACGACATGGCACAGGCGACGCCGGCGCTCGTCGGCGATCGCTTGTTATTACGGACTGAGCACCGGCTCTATTCGATTCGGCGCCGCAGCTGAGCGAATTCATGAGCTGGGCAGTTTGAGAGTGGCACGCGCATCTTGCGCGTGATTCACGGCGGGACGCCCGTGCTGTTTTTGAAACGGACCCACTACCGAATTTCATGACCGATAACGAATTCAATATTGACGCGGCGGTGGCAGTGCTTGAACGAACGCCAGCCAGTCTGGCAGCGTTGCTTGAAGGATTGCCTGACGCATGGATAAGTGCGACAGAAGGCGTCGACACGTGGTCAGCCTACGATGTGATCGGGCATCTGATCCACGGCGAGCTCACCGATTGGATTCCGCGTGCGCAACACATCCTCGCGGGTAAGTCCTGGCCGTTTGATAAGTTTGACCGGACCGCGCAGTTCCGAGACAGCACGGGCCAGAGTTTGACTGACTTACTCGTGGAATTTGCCAGGCTTCGTCGCGAAAACATCGCCGCGCTCGAGAAGATGAACCTGACGCGCTCGGACCTGGACCGGAGGGGTCTGCATCCGGAGCTGGGGGAGGTGACGCTGGCACAGTTGCTGGCAACCTGGGTGGTGCATGATCTCGATCACGTCGCGCAAGTCGCCCGAGTGATGGCCAAGTCTTACGCCACGGCGGTTGGGCCATGGACCGCATATCTCTCAATTCTGCACGATCGCAACCCCAAAGAGGATAAGAATCAATGAGCACGTCACCCGCACCAGTTAATGATCAAGACGCAATTACAGCAACGATCCAACGTTATGTTGACGGCGGCAAGTCAGGCCGCGGCGCTGATATGAAAGACGCCTTCCACCCCGAAGCAACTATCTTCGGCTATATCGGACCCGATCTGTTTGCCGGTCCCATTCAGAAACTCTTTGACTGGAACGACCAGAATGGTCCGGCAACCGGACTCGAATCGCGGATTGCCGCCATCGATATCGAGGATACGATCGCCACCGTGCGGCTCGAACTCGACAATTGGACCGGCCATCGCTTCACCGACATGTTCACCCTCCTGAAAACCGGCGGTGAATGGAAGATCATCAGCAAGGTTTTCTTCCTGCACCCTTAAACAAAGTTACTGGAAGGCGCCGCGAGAACAAGTCGGGCCGTCTGCAGATTGCGCACCGGGTTCCCGAAATGTAGAGCTAATAGTCTCGATTTGTGTCATCCTGATCTGTCCCGCTTACAACCAATCAACATTCGAGGAGAACAAATGCTAAACAACGTCCTGCGTTATACCGTCCAGTCGCGCCGACGCGTTCTTACCTTCGCCATCCTGCTCGTGGCTCTCGTAGCACTGCCCGCGTTCGCCGTGCAGAACCCGAATATTAATCTCAGACTCAACTCGTCGTTCAATGGCTATACGGTTGAGACTTCTGCTAACGGGATGGAGGTGCATCTGGTGGGCGTGCATCAGGGAACCAGCAAATCCAGCGGCATCCTCATTGGGATGCAGCAGGTCTCGGTCACGCTAAGCAATAAGAAGCAGGTTAAAAGGAGCGTGTCGTTTGAGGATGGTAAAGCGGACTTCGGAACTGTCGAGGGCGATGCAGGCACAAAGGTGAGCGCGGTAAGCGTCATCGCTCCCATGTATTGAGAGGGGCGATCAAGCTAAGTTAAAAGACAGTGAAGGGTAACAATGACAAAACGACAATTGTTTGTAGCGTTCACCTTGGTAATGACATTAGCAACATCGGCGTTTGCACAATCTACCGATGAAGCTCGTCCGACGCCGATCACCAGCAATGTGCTTACGGGCACGCTCCGTGGCAGTGAGACGTATGTTTATTCTTTGAAATCAAGACGCGGCACAACGGTCCGTGTCAGGGCGGAGCTAACGGTTGCGGGAGACGGCAGCCAGGGTTTTTCCATGGATTTTCGCGGCAGGCCTGGAGTGACTGGAGGTCAGACTAATTGCTGCGAAGGCGAAACCTACATGTCTTTGTCTTCTGAGCCAACCCTGACGACGTCTTTCCGAATGATCACCGATGAGAAATTTTTGATGTTTCTGAATTTCAGCGCGCCCGATCGACCTCTGCCTTATAGAATTACGTTCGAAGGACTCAATTTCGACGCCGAGCCGGTGGCTGACGATCGCACCATCATCGTTCCGGGGATTAGCGGTAACCGTTGGGTTGATACTGGAATTAATGTTCGACGAGGAGACCGCGTCAGGCTTTCCGCAATCGGCACTGTTGACGCATCTGGCAGTTGGGGTACTCACGATGCAAACGGGACGACACGATTCGCGCGGGTTGCTGGTTATCCAGTCAACAGTCCGCGCCGCTACGGCCTGGCGGCAAAAATCGGGGCGCAGAAATGGGCCTATTCGACCGCCGACGTTAGGGCTCTACGAGCTGGCCGCCTCTTTTTGACAGTCAACGACGACTCGCCTTTGGACAACAACGGGAAATTTGTCGTGAAGGTGACAGTCACTCCCGGAAGATAGAATCCTGCCCACAGTTGGCGGCCGCGTCGCACGTCCTGTCAGAACCACCTGCGTCAGCGGGTGGTCGCTGGGCGATACAGTCGCATCACAGAACGGCAGAATCACCTGCGTCAGCGGGTGGTCTCTCCGTCGCCGTCGCCTCGCTCCCCGACATCGTCAATGAGCACCGCAGGTGCGGAAGATGGTAGCCAGTGGCAAGCGCGTAGCGCGCAGCCACTGGAACACCACAAAGACAGACGCGCCCCAGAGGGGCGCCGGGAAGTTCGTTATATATCCCTATCACTCGCGCGCCCTTTGGGGCGCGTCGTGTTTTAGTCGAGCCACCAGTGGCCGCTTGCCACTGGCTATCCTCTGCCGCACCTCCGGTGCTCATTGAGCTAACAAGCCCCCGTCGCTAAGCATTTTGCGAGTTAACCCAGCGGTTGTGTCAACTCACATCGCGGCAATGTCAGTCAACCCAGGAGCTTTGTTACTCACAAACGACCCGGGCGAGCTAACCCAGAAGCTATGCGAGTTAACACAGCAGCGATCTCAATCAACACAGGAGCGCTGTTAACTAACAGAGGGGCTGTGTTAGCTAACACAATAGGCGTTTAAGTCGACACAGCGCCTCTGTCAGTCGACACAAGGCCTGGGTTAGCTGACACAACGCCCGTGTTAACTAACATTGGAGCTATGTCAGTTAACATTGAAACTATGTTAGTTAGTCCAAACCGTGTAAATCCCTTAAAAACAGCAACTTAACCCTTCTGAAACTATTCTTGCCAAAACACGAAAAGCTGAGCCCTCCCTGACGGTCGGGCTAGTGCCCCGGAAGAGACTCTCGCTCTCCCTGACGGTCGGGCTAGTGCCCCGGAAGAGACTCGCGCTCTCACTGGCAGTCGGGCGAGTGCCCCGGAAGAGACTCGCGCTCTCACTGGCGGTCTGGCTAGTGCCCGCCAAGAAACGCTGACTTGCATCACGAGAAAAGGCCCTGACGGTCAGGGCCTTTTTCTTCCAGCATGTGCTGAACGCTACTTCGCCAGGAGGCTGCAGGGCACCGGATGGTAGCCACTGAAACTCATGTTTGATCCGACTGCAATCGGTTGATCCGACGTCACGCGGATTGAGTGAACTACATTAGTCAACTCATCTGGGAAAGTTAGGGGGCCCATCCATTTAAGGGTTCTGGTGTTAGCCGCTGCCAAAGATACAGTTGTCGCGCCAGCTTCGCCGGGGTAAGTCGATGCCGGTGCCGAGCCCGGGACTGTAATTCCAGCAAGATTAACCCCGGTACTGTCCAGGAAATTCACTGCGATATTGGCTGCCACAGCTCCGCCATTAAAGACATACATCCAGGCCTGGGCACCGGTGCCGCCGCTCGGAAGATGGCCCGGCGTGCAGATCCATACGTACGGTGGTCCAGCAGAGGAAGAGGGGGGGCCTGCGGGTCCCGCCGGTCCTGCGGGTCCAGTTGCTCCGGTGGCGCCTGTCGCTCCGGGGGCGCCAGGGGCACCGGTTGCACCGGTAGCTCCTGCCGGACCGGTCGCTCCCGTCGCTCCTGTTGCACCGGTTGGTCCAGTCGGACCCACTGGTCCCGGCGGGCCGGAAGCGTTCCAGCTAATCCGTGTTTCGTTGTTGTGACAGGCTTGGCTGGAATTCACCAGCCGCATCCCACCATTACCAGGATTGATGCAGGCCTCAAAAACGCCCGGAGGGGCAGCAGCGTATTGCGAGATCGGGATAAGCAGCAGAACAAGGATCACAAGTAAAGAGCCGGCGAGCCCCGCGCGGCGGAGGGTAATATTCATAGGGTCTCCTTTTGGCGGCAAGCCGCCTTTGGTATAGGGGTAAATCGTAGGTTGGGTGAATCTAGTGACGACGGGATCATTTGTCAAGATTTTCCACGTCCAACCTACGCGAGTAGGGTCGTGGGTCAGTTTGAGTGTGGCACGCGCATCTTGCGCGTGATTAACGGGCTGCACGCCCGCTCCACTTTTGAAATTGACCCACTACAGCGTAGTGGTCAGAGCGGAATGTTGCCGTGCTTCCTGGGCGGGTTGGTGTCGCGCTTGTTTTCGAGTAACGCCAGTGCGCGGATGAGTTTCGGTCTGGTTAGCGCAGGTTCAATTACTTCGTCGATGAAGCCCCGCTCGGCGGCGACGTAAGGATTCGCAAACTTATCTTCCAGTTCAACTATGCGTGCGCGTCGCGCTGCGTCCTGATCCTTTGCCTCACTGATCTCACGTCGATATAAAACACCGACTGCGCCTTCCGCTCCCATCACCGCAATCTCAGCCGATGGCCAGGCAAAGTTAATGTCTGTGCGAATGTGTTTCGAGGACATGACGCAATAGGCGCCGCCGTAGGCTTTGCGCGTGATGACCGTCACCTTCGGCACGGTCGCTTCCGCAAACGCATAAAGCAGTTTCGCGCCGTGACGAATGATGCCGCCGTGTTCCTGAGAGATTCCGGGAAGGAAACCAGGCACGTCTTCAAACGTGATGAGCGGAATATTGAAGCAGTCGCAGAAGCGGACGAACCGCGCTGCCTTCACTGAAGCGTCAATGTCGAGCACGCCGGCAAGAAACGCAGGCTGGTTTGCAACGATGCCGACAGAACGTCCATCGAGACGCGCGAAGCCGATGCAGATGTTTGGCGCGTGCAGTTGTTGCACCTCGAAAAAGTAACCGTCATCGACAATCGGGTGAATGACGTCGCGAATGTCGTAGGGCTGATTCGATGCCTCGGGCACAATCGTGTTCAGCTTTGGCTCCGTGCGATCGGGAGAATCGCTTGAGTTCGTTCGCGGCGCGTCTTCGAGATTGTTTGAGGGGATGAAAGACAGAAGTTCGCGCACCATGCGCAAGGCGTGCTCGTCTGAGTCGGCAGCGAAATGGGCCACGCCCGAAACGCGATTGTGTGTTATCGCGCCGCCGAGCTCTTCTTTGGTGACGTCGGCATGCGTAACAGTCTTGATCACGTCGGGGCCGGTTATGAACATGTACGACGTGTCCTTAACCATGATGTTGAAATCGGTGATCGCCGGACTGTAAACCGCGCCACCCGCGCAGGGGCCCATGATGCAACTGATCTGCGGAACGACGCCGGACGCGAGTGTGTTGCGCAGAAAAATGTCGGCATAGCCGCCCAGACTGACCACGCCTTCCTGAATGCGAGCGCCGCCCGAGTCGTTGATACCGATGATGGGCACGCCAACTTTCATGGCGAGGTCCATTACCTTGCAGATTTTTTCCGCGTGCGTTTCTGAAAGAGAACCGCCGAAGACAGTGAAGTCTTGCGCAAACACGAGTACGCGCCGGCCGTCTATTTGCCCGTAGCCGGTAACCACTCCGTCGCCCGGATAGAGTTGCTGGTCCAACCCGAAGTCTTTCGAGCGGTGCACCACAAACTTGTCAAACTCTTCGAAGCTTCCTTCATCAAGCAGAAACTCGACGCGCTCGCGGGCGGTCATCTTCTTCGCCGCGTGCTGTTTTTCAATCCGCGCAGCACCACCGCCAGCCTGGGCCTTGAGCGAGCGTTCTTTCAGGACTTCGAGTTTCGATTTGGATTGTTTCGGTTGTTGTTTCGTCATGAATAGTCTTCTCTGCGCACCCTTTGTCTTCTCTGTGTCTCCGCGGTGATTCCTCGTGACGAATCGTTTACCACAGAGACACAGAGAACACAGAGGATGCACCGAGACCAGGTCCAGGTCCGCCGCCGCCTCAACTGAGATCAAAAGGGAACTGCTTCAACTCAATAAGTGTGACCAGTTCATTCACAGCCTCTTGAGCCCTCGTTTGCAACTCCGCCGGGTAAGAATAATCCCGCGCGTTTCTCTCAAAATCTTCAACGTCGAGTATACGGTATGAGAGGTCGGGCGCTACCAGAATATCGAGATCAAGATCCACGTAGCTCAAAGTCTCACCATCAAACGAGGGTGGACGGTTGATGTTGCAGTAATAGTTTCGCAAGTCACCGTTTGGTTCGGCGAAGCGAAAGATGTTGTACCAGCGATCGAGCCAATAGTATTCGAGGCTGTGTGTGCCGGCGGCGATAGTGCCCAGCGAGTCGTGAATGATCTCGTCGGAGAACCTCGCATCGAGGATGATCAAGGAACCTTCCTGTTTGATTAACTGAGCGGACCAGCGGCGATGTTCGCGGCCATCATATTTGCAAGCGCGGACGAGGATTGGTCTATTGCTTGTGGTCACGTTCAATCCTTCGCGGCTCTTTGCGTCTAGCTTTGCGTTCTTTGCGGTTCCGCCGGTCGTTTCACCGCTAAGGACGCTAAGGACACGCAAAACAACGCAAAGGAATTATTTGCGTCCGCTCTTGTGCCAGTCGGCCAGGAACTGAGCCTGCCCTTTGTCTGTCAGCGGATGATTGAAGAGTTGATCTATAACTTTGAATGGCATCGTCGCGATGTCTGCGCCCATGCGCGCCGCTTCGATGGCGTGAATGGGATGACGGATGCTGGCGGCGAGCACTTCGGTTTTCCATTCGTAGTTTCGATAGATGTCGATGATGCTTTGCAACAGGACCAGTCCATCTTCCCCGATGTCGTCGAGACGGCCGATAAACGGACTGATGAATGACGCTCCGGCCTTCGCGGCCATGATTGCCTGACCCGCGGAAAAGCAGAGGGTGACGTTGACTTTTATTCCCCCATCGGAGAGCTCGCGCGTGGCCTTCAACCCTTCGCGCGTGAGTGGACATTTCACCACCACATTCTTCGCAATGGCAGCATACTCGCGTCCTTCGCGCAGCATGCCTTCCTTGTCCTGGCTGGTGACTTCGGCCGACACCGGACCAGAGACGATCTCGCAAATTGCTGCGATGTGTTCCTTGAAATCCACGTCGCCTTCTTTGGCGATTAGCGATGGATTGGTGGTAACGCCGTCTGCGATGCCGAATTGTGCGGCATCGCGAATCTCATTTAAGTTTGCAGTATCAAGAAAAAATTTCATAAGGCCTCCGATATGTAAACGCAAACTGTTAGTTTGCGATGACTGACAACATTCAATGGATGCAAACTAACAGTTTGCGTTACAAGACACCACTAACTGGATTTCTAAGCACGCCGATTCCTTCGACCTCAACTTCGACGACATCCCCATCATTCATTCGCGAAACTCCGGCCGGCGTTCCGGTCGCAATCAAATCCCCAGGTTCAAGGGTCATGATGGTTGCTATGTACCTGATCAGGAAGGGAACTGAGAATGCCATGTCCGAACTGCGGCCGTGCTGCTTTACTGTTCCATTCAGTCTCGTCTCGACGCTCAGGTTAAGTGGATCAAGCTCACTAACGATGAACGGGCCAACCGGGCAAAAAGTGTCAAACGATTTCCCGCGGGTGAACTGGACATCTTTTCTTTGCAGGTCGCGAGCCGTGACATCATTGACGCAGGTGTAGCCCAAAACATAGCTGAGCGGATCGTCAGCTTCCGCAAGTTTGTGTGCGCGACGGCCAATCACAACTCCCAACTCGCCCTCGTGTTCCACCTGTTGCGACTCGGGAGGGAGCTCGATAGCGTTTCCATTCCCGATCAACGATGAAGGAGCTTTAAGAAAGAGCAACGGCTCATCCGGCATCTTGTTGCCCAGCTCGGCCGCGTGTTCCTTGTAATTACGTCCCACGCAAACGATCTTGGAAGGCGCGACCGGGGCGAGCAAGGTTACGTCTGACAGCGGGATGGAGTCGTCGGTTCGTGGCGAGGGGAACGACTTGATCGTTTCGCCTTCGGCGAGCGGGAGAACTTCGTTACCCTCGATTACGCCGAAGCAAGGAGTTGAATCGGGAGATGATTTGAAACGACAGATGATCAAGATGTTCGCGCTTCGCGCTCATTGCGGGCGTGACGCCCGCGCTCCCAGCAATATGCGGACTAGTTCTTCAAGAGCTATGTTTACGGTACGGTTTCGGAAACCACCTCGGATGGCGGACTAAGATTGCCCACCTGGTCCACTGCTATCAGATAGTAGTAATACTTTTTCCCAGCTTCCACCTTCTCGTCCTGAAAAGTCGTTCGCGTCAATAATTCGGAGTTCAGCTTGCTCCATTTGTCTTTGGGAAGGTCAGGGTCGTCTGAGCGATAAATATTGTATCCCGCCACATCCATTTCCGGATTCGCCGGAAAGAAGATGGAAAGCCGGCCCGGCGCCGCAGCGACTGTAATTGCTGTTGGCGCTGACGGGCGAAACGCATCGCGCGGCGATACGGTAAGAATATTTGAGTTCAGGCTTTCAACCTGCGCGCCCTCAGTGCCGAGTGAAACAGAGCGCACCAGATATCGATAGGTGTCGCCGAATTTGAAAACCTTGTCGGCAAACTGAGTACCCGCGACGAGCGACGTATTTAAGGGAATCTGGCTTTGCGCGAGTGATGGATCGTCCGATTCGTCAACACGATAGACGTTATAGCCCAACAGGTTGACCGGGGTGGAGCCATCGATATTAGCTGGCGGAGCCTGCCAGGCGATCGTGATTGCTTCTTCGGAAACTTCATTTCCGGTGGAGATTATTGTGGGCGGCTGAGCCACGCGTGCAGCCGGTTCAACTACCAGGAAATTCGAGAATGCCGCACGCTGTCCCGAGGCATTTACATAACGCACTGCGTAACGCAAACGCGCGGGTTCGCCCGCCAGCTCAAGGGTATCGATGTAGGTGAGGTTTTCGGTTGCGCTCTTGATCTGATCGTATGTTACGGAACCAATCAAAGTTGAACGCGAGGCAAAGTCTTCTTCAGTGAGCCCGAGGGGAGCGCGTGGATTTTCCGCCAGGCGATAGACGTCGATACGACGGATGCTTTGCACGCTTTCGTCATTTGCGTTTCGTTGCGGAGCCGGCCAGCTGAGAAGTACCTGATTACCGCGTTGCGCGCCTGAGAGTGCCTCGGTTCGTTGCGGCACGCGTTCGATCGGTGGCAAGGGAGGACGGCGCTTACCGCATCCAACTATCGCCAGGGCAAAAGGCAAGAGGCAAAAGGTAAAAGTACGGAGGGAAATGCGGTTCGCTCTAAACATTTTTGCCTTTTTACTTTTGCCTTTTTCTTTTCTGTCCTGCCGTCTGCCGTCTGATGGTCATAGGATATAGCGGCTGAGGTCCTGATCTTTCACAGTGTCGGCAAGCATGGATTGAACATAGGCCGCATCGATGAGCTGGTTCTTGGGTTCGAGGTCAGGCCCCTCAAAGCTGATATCCTCGAGCAACTTTTCCATGATCGTTTGCAATCTGCGCGCACCGATGTTTTCAGTCTGCTCGTTTACCTGTGCTGCAAAATTTGCAATCGAATCAATGGCATCATCGGTAAAGTCGACTATCACATCCTCGGTCGCCATCATCGCCCGATACTGTTTGATCAGCGCATTCTTTGGTTCAGTCAGAATACGTTTGAAATCCTCAACCGTTAGAGACTCAAGCTCGACGCGGATAGGAAAACGGCCTTGCAACTCCGGAATTAGATCAGATGGCTTGGATACATGAAAAGCGCCGGCGGCGATAAAAAGAATGTGGTCCGTACGCACCATTCCATAGCGGGAGTTTACGGTGGTCCCTTCCACGATGGGCAGAATATCGCGCTGTACTCCTTCGCGGGAAACGTCCGGTCCATGCCCCGATTCGCGGCCGGCGATCTTGTCGATCTCATCCAGAAAGATTATGCCGGATGATTCGACGCGTTCAATCGCGGCCCGGGCGACCTGGTCCATATCGATCAGACGCTCTTCTTCTTCCTGCATGAGATATTCGATCGCTTCGTCCACCTGCATCTTCCGGCGTTTGGTGCGTCCCTGAAACATGTTGCCCAACATGTCTTTCATGTTGATGCCCATCTCTTCGACGCCTTGTGGGCCGGCGAGCTCAATAACCGGAAAATTCTTTTCGCGAATCTCTATCTCAACCAGCCGCGAATCAAGTTTGCCGCTGCGAAGTTGGCTGCGCAGTTTTTCGCGCGTGCGTTGAAATTGCTCAGTGCGATTAGCGGGGGAGTCGGCGGTGGAATCAGCTGAGGCATCAACAACGCTTGCTTCAGTGGCCGCGGGATCAAAATCATAGACGTTCGACGCGCGGGGCGGAGGCAGCAGGATATCCAGAATCTGCTCCTCGACGTTCAGTTCTGCCTTTTCGGCGATCTCGTCGATTTTTTCCTGCCGCGTCATGTCCACCGAAATTTCCGTCAGGTCGCGAATCATGCTTTCAACGTCGCGACCCACGTAGCCAACTTCGGTAAATTTCGATGCTTCCACTTTCAGGAAAGGAGAGTTTGAGATGCGCGCCAATCGGCGAGCGATTTCCGTTTTGCCGACGCCGGTAGAACCAATCATGATCATGTTCTTCGGCATTACGTCAACTGCCATTTCTGGATCGAGTTTCTGACGCCGGATTCGATTTCGCAAAGCTATCGCAACCGCTCGCTTGGCGTTGCGTTGTCCCACTACATGCTTGTCGAGTTCGGCAACGATCTGACGCGGAGTCATGTCGTCCAGCCGGACCTCTTCACCAATCTCGCCTTCCAAATAAATCACCATTTCAGATTACTCGACGTGTTCCGCCACGGTCCGCATCGCGCTTTAGATTAAAGCTCCTCGACTACAATATTTTGATTTGAGTAAATACAAATTTCACCAGCAATACTTAACGCTTCGACCGCGACCTCCCGGGCAGACAGCGCAGTATGTTTTTGCAGCGCGCGCGCGGCCGCCAGGGCATACGAACCACCCGAACCAATTGCAAGCACGCCATCGTCGGGCGCGATCACATCACCATTGCCGGATAGCAGGAACGAACTCTTGGTGTCGGCCACGACGAGCAGCGCTTCAAGATGGCGTAAGACTTTGTCAGTTCGCCATTCCTTGCTGAGCTCGATGGCCGCCCGTTCGAGGTTTCCGTGATATTGCTCGAGTTTGCTTTCAAACCTGGTCAGGAGTGAAAACGCATCGGCGGTAGCGCCGGCAAAGCCTGCCAGAATGGTATCGTTATAAAGACGACGAACTTTCTTCGCGTTCGCCTTCATGATCGTTTCGCCGAGCGTGACCTGCCCATCGCCGGCCATGGCTACGTGATCGTCCTTGCGAACCAGCAGCACTGTAGTGCTGCGGATGATTGAATTTTCTCTTGGCATTTTTAGCAACGGTCACTATAGGAATTCGCCGGAAGGCAAGTCAAGCGAGGTATCAGCAGGTAGTGGGACAGTCTGGTTTTTAAGAGCAACTTATTACTGGGAGCGCGGACGTCCCGCCCGCAAATGCCCCGTGGTGCGCAATCTGGCAGTCTGTCTATCAAGTGAATTCCGCGCTTCGCGCTCATTGCGGGCGGGATGAGCACCCCAGCGGGGCTGTCCCGCCGGGGACCCCGCCGCTCGCGCTCACAGTAATCATGATTCATCTTCGGTCATTGTTTGTAATTTTATGGTTTAGGATATGATGAGTTACAGATGAGAGGCAGAATGAGCAGTGATTACAACGATGGGCGCAGCGATCGCCCGTATCGCCCACGCATCGGCATCACGATGCGACTGGAATTTCATACTGATCGTTTTTACCTCGGACGCGATTACAGCGAAGCGGTTCACGCCGCGGGCGGAACGCCAGTACATATCAGTCTCATTCCGGATCCTGATTACATCTCATCTGTAATTGATAGTCTCGACGGAATCCTTCTGCCGGGTAGTGATTCAGATGTCGACCCGCTGAGGTATGGATCCGAGCCACATCCGCGCCTCGGCACTGTTCAACCAATCAAAGACAAAACGGATTTGTTGGTACTTGAAGAAGTAGAAAAACGAAACCTTCCGCTGCTGGCGATATGCTTTGGGATGCAGGTGCTCAATGTTTCGCGCGGCGGCACGCTTATTCAGGACATCGGAGCTCAGGTGCCGAATGCAATAAAGCATGAGCAGGGGGCACCGCGAGATCGGCCGTCGCATAGTGTTACGCTGGCTTCAACGAGCCTGCTGGCCAACCTGGCGGGAACCGAGAAGGCGTTGGTCAATAGTCACCATCATCAGGCTATCGAGACCGTGGGGAGAGAGCTAATACCTACAGCGTGGGCATCCGATGGATTGGTCGAGGCAGTAGAGGATTCGCGAGGAGAGCGTTTTGTAGTTGGGGTGCAATGGCACCCCGAAATGGGATGGCAAGACGATCGGCTGTCGCAAGAGCTGTTTGTCCGGTTCGTAGCCGAGGCCCGAAGGCAGCAACTGACATGTGGTGAGGCTATGGAATACAACGACACGCCAGTAATCGTGAAGGACATTAGGCTTGAAGTTAACCGGGAACATTTGAAGTGAAACTTGAAGACTTGCTGCTCCGAGGTCGAGTTGCCATTGTTACTGGGGGATCGCGAGGGATCGGACGAGCGGTAGTAGAACTGCTTGGCGAGTTAGGCGCGGATGTTGTCGTAAACTACCGCAAAGATGCTGCCGCAGCGGAAGAGAGCGTGAATGCAGCCCGCGTGAAGGGTGCCGTCGCTCTTTCATTTGCTGGTGATATCGCCGATGTGGAAACCTCTCAACGGCTTATCGACTTTGCCGTCAAAAGGTTTAAGCGCATTGACCTGCTGATTTGCAATGCGGGAATTTGGGAGGGTTCTCCAGTTGATGAGATGCCTGAGGAGTTATGGGACCGGACGATGGACATAAACCTCAAAGGCACATGGGCCGTATGTCGTGCTGCCATTCCGGTTATGAAGGAACAAAAATCCGGAAAGATTGTGATCGTTTCGTCGACTGCTGGACAGCGTGGAGAAGCCAACTATTCGAACTATGCGGCCTCGAAGGGTGGGCAAATCGCCTTTACTAAGTCACTTGCCGAGGAGTTGGGGAAGTGGGGAATCAACGTTAATGCGGTTGCGCCAGGCTGGGTGGATACTGAGATGACGAGTGACGCGCTGGGCGATAGCGAACGCCGTGCTCAGGCTGCTCGCGGGATCCCACTCGGACGCATTGCCACGCCCGAAGAAATCGCGGCGCCAATCGCTTTCCTGTGCAGCGACTGGGCCAGCCACATCACTGGCGAGATCCTGAATGTAAATGGTGGGGCAGTGCTCTGCGGTTAGAGGTGAGACGATACATTAACTACAGCGGAGGATTTGGTAAGCAAAATAATATGACGCGAAGCAAAATCAAGCTTGGGCTTGAGAAGTTACTTGAAGAACGAATTGATTTACTGCTGGGCACCAGGGTCGGATTAATCTGCAATCAGGCCTCGGTGGACCACGGATTTCGCCACGCCGCAGACCTTCTGCATGCCCACCCGGAGATTGAATTGCGCGCCTTGTTTGGTCCGCAACATGGAATACGCGGTGATGTTCAGGACAACATGATCGAGACTGAGCATACGGTTGACGCTGAAACAGGGTTGCCGATTCATTCTCTGTACAGCGAAACTCGCGAGCCCACCGAAGCGATGCTCAAAGACGTTGATGTTTTGGTCTTTGATATGCAGGATGTGGGCTGCCGCATCTATACATTTGCCTATACGATGGCGAATTCAATGATTGCGGCAAAACGTTTTGGTAAGCGCGTGATAGTTTGCGACCGGCCCAATCCAATTAATGGGGTTAGTGTCGCGGGAAATGTTCTTGAGCCTGAGCAAGCATCTTTTGTTGGCCAATATGCGATTCCGACGCGCCATGGAATGACTCTGGGTGAGCTGGCTCGGCTTTTCAATGACCACTTCGACATCGGCTGTGAACTTGAAGTAGTTTCGATGGAAGGTTGGGAGCGAGCGCATTGGCTCGATCAAACCGACACCCCCTGGGTCATGCCTTCACCCAATATTCCGACGCTTGATTCAGCCACAGTTTTTCCGGGCATAGTCCACTTTGAAGGAACCCAACTCTCCGAGGGGCGGGGAACCACCCGACCGTTTGAGCTGGTGGGAGCCCCTTACATTGAGCCTGAACGCTACGCCGCTGAACTTAATGATCTACATCTGCCGGGTGTTTACTTCCGCAGCTGCATCTTCCGGCCGACGTTTCAGAAGCACGGCGGTGTGAGCTGTGGCGGTGTGCAAATCCACGTAGTGAATCGGGATGACTTTGAGTCAGTAACCGCAGGGCTGCATATGGTTAAAGTAGCTTACCAACTTTATCGGGATGACTTCCGCTGGAAGGAACCGCCTTACGAATACGTTTATGATCGGAATCCTTTTGACGTCATCTCGGGAACCTCAAGTATCAGAGGAGCTATTGAAAGCGGAACGTCGATTGAATCGCTCGAGGAGAGCTGGAGGGATGACCTGAAGGAATTTGCCCAGGTGCGGGCCGGCTATCTTCTCTACTAGGTTGTTGAAGTGAATCTTGAGAGGTCGTGGCGCCGACCGTTAACGTCAAGTGTTAAGCCGGGCTTCAAAAGAGAATGCTGGTCGCCAGCGAAACGGTCGTTAAGGTAAAACGTTAATTGGGGTGCGAGATGTAAACTGACGGGTCCTTGAGACGGAGAGAATAAAGTTCTACTGGAGGGTGATTTGAGTAAGGTTGAAACGGAGACTGAACATGAGACGGCTCCTGCCAAGGCCTGGTTGATGGGAACGGCGGGGTGGCTCGTCCCTGGCCTGGGGCATTTGCTTCAGGGAAAGTGGGGCAGAGCTTTGCTCCTTGGCGGCGGGGTTTGGGCTTGTTTTATCCTGGGATTTGTTATGGGTGGACACCTTTTCGAATACGACGGCTCGTTGCTTCGTATTCCACCCATGATTGGTAATCTTGGAACGGGCCTGCTGTATATTGTGCCGTGGTTTATGGGCATTGGGTTCACAGAGGATGTCCGTATGGCTGCGCTTCCAACTTACGAATTTGGCTGGACATTTCTCATTGTGGCCGGATTACTTAACTACCTCGCGATGCTCGATGCGTTTGATATCGCTGCTGGGAGGAAGTCGTGAGACATTTTCTAGTGATGACGGCTTTTGCTCTCGTTGCGGCGGTGGTCTTCGGCGTGGTCGCCAAGGATTCTTCGCGGGATCGTCTGCTTTATGGACTTAAAGTGTTTGCTGAGTTCCTGGTGATTGGGTTGGTCCTCGGCTGGATCCTCTACTTTCTTCCGTTCTAGGTAAGACCTGCGGTTGGGGGGTGCTTCTTGTCAGAACCGCCTGCGTAAGCGGGCGGGCAAGTTCCTCGGATCAACCTTGAAAGAAAGACCACCAGCTGACGCAGGTGGTTCTGACAGGAGTCGGGGTTAAGCGAATGGCTTTGCAGGAGACTGAGGCACTCATCTTAAGAACTTACAACTTTGCTGAAGCGGACAAGATAGTCGTTTGTTTTACTCGTCAGGCAGGTCTCATTCGAGGAGTTGCAAAGGGATGCAGGAAACTCAAAAGCAGATTTGGCGCAGCGCTTGAACCGTTTACCCTCGCGAAGATTACTTACTACCACAAAGAGAACCAGGAACTCGTCTCACTCGGCCAGGTAGACATTCTTGAGTCGTATTTCCGATTGTCTTCTGATCCCGATACGCTGGCCGGGCTTGCGTACATGGGCGACCTGGTCATCGAATTTTCGCCGCCTTACGAAGCTAATGAAAAACTTTACCGGATGGTGAAGGCTTGCCTGGCAACAGTTTCCGAATCGCAGCCCGAACTACAGACGATTCTCAGATACTTCGAAGTCTGGCTTTTGAAACTGGAGGGTTATCTGCCGGACGTTAGACTCTGCGGCGAATGCCATCGGGAGTTCAGTGATACCGAGTTGGCGTTTGTCGGCATTGATTCGGTTTTTCGCTGTCGTAACTGTAGCCGGGGAATTGGCAGGTCGTTATCAAGGAGACTTCAGACACAGCTTCGAGCCACGCAGAAGCTAGCGCCAGATCTATTTGTTAAGGCATCACATGAAGTTCCGGTTTCGATTCACCGGGAAATGGCTGAACTAACACATCAACTAATTGGGCGGGTGCTTGAGAAGCAACCTCGTTTGAGGCCAACATTGCAATAGTGCAGTACGGTTTTGATGTCATCTGGAAAACTCATTCCCGCCTACGTGGTCAAAAGCGCGCTACCTTACGCGCTACTGACTCTTGTGCTGCTGACGGCTATTCTGTTCACGCAACAAACCGGACGCTTCGCTGAGTTGGCGCTTTACGCTGATCTGCCGTTGACGCTGGCTGGTGAAATAGCAGCCGCACTCTTACCCAGCGTATTGACCCTGACTCTGCCTGTCGCCGTGCTCGCCGGAATTGTGATCGGATTTGCCCGCATGGGCAGTGACAGCGAAATCATCGCGATTCGCGCGGCTGGTGTCGGCACATGGACGCTACTGTGGCCTGCGCTGGCCATCGGTTTGTTGGCGAGTGGCGCCACGGCATTCCTCCATTTGAAAGAGGCGCCTCAAGCCGCACGCGATCTTCGGCGCGCAGTCGTCCAGGGCGCTTTGCGAAAACTTGAGTCGCCGGTCGAACCGCGTACCTTCAATACCGAAATTCCGGGGTATGTAATCTATGTACGGGACGGAGACAAGACTCTGGGGACTTGGGGACGCGTCTTTATGTACGCGGAGCAGAAGGATGGCTCAACCTGGATCGTAACTGCAAGAGCAGGGAGAATAGATTCATCTGCTGACAAGGCAGAACTCGTATTGAGTGACGCTGTGACTATGACAATCCCGGCACCTGAGGCTGCTGTCCGCGACTACGTCGTCGCGCGGTCTGACCAGTTGCGGCGCGCGTTCGACATTGGCCGCACCAGATTGATCGACGATTTAAGCAAGAAGGAAGTGCAGGTCGAAGAGTTGGATTGGAGCGACCTCAGGCGGCAAGCGAAGTCGGAATCTGAGACAGAGAGAAGGGAAGCGGAAAGGACGTTGCAGCGCAAGCTGGCACTTTCGGCCGCTCCGTTTGTTTTTTCTCTGTTTGGCGGCCTACTGGGAATCCGAGTGAGACGTGGTGGACGAGGCGTAGGAATTTTGCTTTCGCTCGCGGTGGTGGTGGTCTACTACCTGGTTTCTCTACTGGGAGAATCGCTGGCGCGAACGGGTGCATTATCGGCAATTGTCGGCCAATGGATGGCCACTGCAGTAATGCTGCTTCTAAGTTTGGCGTTGCTCAGTTTCGACAGCATTCCGCGTTTGGATTTGGCCAGGAGATTTCTCCGGCCGAAGTCGGTGGAGCCTGGTTCAACTTCCGTTGCTCAGGAGCATACAGTCGGCGCGGGTCGATCCGGCTTTCCAAGCTTGTTAGACACAAGTTTATTCCAGACTCTATCGACAAGTTTCCTCGCGGCCTTTGTGTCGTTAGTTTCCATCTTCGTTATCTTCACGCTGTTCGAGCTCTGGCGTTTCATCGGTGCGAATCGAGTGCCGGCCGGGGTCGTTGCCAGATACTTGCTCTATTTGCTTCCCCTGGTTGCCGTCGAATTGTTTCCGGCGACGATGCTCGTCACCGTGCTTATTACCTACGCCTTGCTGGCGCGAAGAAGCGAAGCCATCGCATGGTGGGCTTCGGGACAAAGCGTCTATCGCCTCATGATGCCCGGGTTGCTCTTCGCCGTGGCAGTGGGCGCCGGCACGTGGTTAGTGCAGGAACACGTGATGCCTTCAGCAAACGTTAAGCAGGAAGCTTTGAGGACACGCATCAGAGGTGGTCAGCCGCGAGCCATAACCGGCAGCGGCCGGCAGTGGCTGGCTTCAATTGAGGACCGCCGTCTTTACTCCTATGAATTTGATGAGCAGTCCGGCTCCTTGATCGAACCGACTATCTACGAGCTGGACGGTGAAGGCGTACATTTGAAACGAGTGGTCAACGGCAAGACAGGCACCTGGACTTCGGCGAACCAGATGACCGTGAGGGAAGCAGAGAGCATCAATCTCGTGGGCGAAGGAGGCATGACGGTCAAGCGCGAAACCCTTCCGGAGTTGCCATTGGCAGGGATCGAATCGCCGCAAGTTTTCAGGCCCTCCCTTGATAAACCATCTCAGTTGAGCGTCCTGGCTTTGAGTAGTTATTTGAAAGCGGCGAAACAACGCGGTACGGATGTGGCCCCGCTGGCTGTGGCACTGCAACGGAAGTATGTCAATCCGTTTAGCGTGCTGGTGATGGCGTTTATCGGAATGCCTCTGGCTCTGGCGTTTGGAAGGCGCGGGGCGATTGTCGCGCTTTGCGTAGCAGTGGGAGTGAGTGTCACCTATTGGGGAATCGGCGGCGGCTTCCAGCAGCTCGGAAATCTTGGGATGCTGCCGCCTGAGGTTGCGGCGTGGTCGCCGCCGGTAATCTTCGCCGCTTTAGGGACTTACTTCCTGACGAGAGTTCGGACTTAAGTAATCTCGCGGTCGGGAAGGCGGTCTTGCCCCGCTCTTCGATCTGCTTGAGCCCTTTCGGACTCACGATCCATGGAAAGAAACGAAATAAAAAAGGCGGGGGTAAGCCCGCCTTCTGACCTCGATATTAGCTAACCCTGAGCGTCCCAGGTTTTTAAGTGCCCGTTTCCCAGCTGCCGATATATTCGATTTGTTCTGCGGTGAGCGTGTCGATGGCTAGTCCGAGCGCTTTTAGTTTCAGGCTCGCGATTTCCGTGTCTACTTCTTTAGGCAGCAGGTGAACGCCAGGTTTGAGTTCGGCCTTATTCTTAACCAGGTATTCAACCGACAACGCCTGATTCGCGAAGCTCATATCCATGACGCTCGCCGGATGGCCCTCAGCCGCGGCAAGATTGATCAGCCGGCCTTCACCTAAAACCATGACGCGGTTGCCGTTGCCCTTTAACGCATACTCGTCAACGAATGGCCTGACCCGCACGACGTCCGCGGACAATTCGCGCAGAGCGACGAGATTGAGTTCCAGATCGAAATGGCCGCTATTGCATACGAGAGCGCCATCCTTCATCTGTTCAAAATGCTCACGATCGATCACGTGACGATTTCCAGTGACCGTGATGAAGATGTCGCCGATTGACGCGGCTGCCGCCATGGGCATTACTCGGAAACCATCCATCACCGCCTCAACAGCCTTGATGGCATCGACTTCAGTGACAATCACATTCGACCCCATACCGCGAGCACGCAACGCCACACCCTTGCCGCACCAGCCGTAGCCGACCACGACAACGTTTCTACCCGCCAACAGGATGTTGGTAGCGCGGATGATGCCATCGAGAGTTGATTGTCCAGTGCCGTAGCGGTTGTCAAAGAAGTGCTTGGTCTGGGCATCGTTTACCGCGATGGTTGGGAAACTCAGTACGCCAGCCGTTTCCATCGCTTTAAGTCGCTGGATACCGGTGGTGGTTTCTTCAGTTGATCCGATCAACTCCTTGACTTGATCTGGCCGCTCCTTGAGCAGAGTTGCCACTACGTCTGAGCCGTCATCGATAATTATTTCAGGATGGAAATCAAGAGCCGTGCGAACGTGGCGGTTATAGGTTTCGGTAGACTCGCCCTTAATTGCGTAAACGGGAATTCCATAATCGGAAACGAGCGAAGCCGCCACGTCATCCTGGGTGGAAAGGGGATTGGAAGCAATCAGAACTGACTCAGCGCCGCCCGCCTGGAGCGCGCGCGCCAGATTCGCGGTTTCGGTCGTGATGTGTGCGCAAGCAACCAGCTTCACACCCATCAATGGTTTTTCGGCACCGAAGCGTTCGCGAATTAGCCGCAGGACCGGCATTTCGCGTTCAGCCCATTCAATACGCTGCTTGCCCTGACTGGCCAGGCCAATATCCTTGACATCAAACTCGAGCGAGGGTGTTGCACTCATTTACGACATCTTCCTTTTTATGAATATGAAATTTAGATTAACTGCGGAGTACTCGCGGAGCACTAAACTCCCGCAGCGGTGCGAAGCGACTCAGCCTTGTCAGCCTTTTCCCAGGTGAAGCCTTCATCTTCACGTCCAAAATGGCCATAGGCAGCGGTCGCTCTATAAATAGGCCGGCGCAAATCGAGTTGCTTCATAATCCCGGCCGGCGTTAAGTCAAAATGTTCCCGAACGAGATTCGCCAGCGCATTTTCGCTGATTCGTCCCGTACCCTTGGTGTCGACCATCACCGAGACCGGTTCGGCCACGCCAATCGCGTAGGCAAGCTGGACCAGGCAGCGATCCGAGAGACCTGCCGCGACGATGTTTTTCGCCACGTAGCGAGCCATGTAGGCAGCCGAGCGATCGACCTTCGTCGGGTCTTTGCCGGAAAAGGCTCCACCGCCATGGGGCGCGTAGCCGCCATAGGTGTCGACAATGATCTTGCGGCCGGTCAGACCCGCGTCACCCTGAGGGCCGCCGGTAACGAACCGTCCGGTGGGATTGATGTGAATCTTGGTGTCGTTGTCGAGCAACTCAGTCGACACTGTATGACGAATCACTTGCTCTTCGATCTCAGCGCGGAGCTTTTCGTTAGTGACGTCATCAGCGTGCTGAGACGAAATTACGATAGCACTCGCACGAAAAGGGCGGCCGTCGCGATATTCGATCGTTACCTGCGATTTGCCGTCCGGACGAAGGTAGGGTAGGTCGCCCGATTTTCGTACCGCCGAGAGTCTGCGTGATAGCAAATGGGCCAGCTGAATCGGCAACGGCATCAACTCGGGAGTTTCAGTGCACGCAAATCCGAACATCAAACCCTGGTCGCCGGCGCCACCGGTGTCTACCCCCATCGCAATGTCAGGCGACTGGCGATCGATGGCCGACAGCACGCTGCATGTGTCGCAGTCAAAACCAAACTTGCCGCGGGTGTAGCCAATCTCGCGAATCGTTTCGCGAGCTATTTTGCCGTAGTCGATCTGGGCTTTGGTGGTGATTTCACCAGCCATAACGACCAGGCCGGTGGTGACCAGGGTCTCACAAGCGACCCGCGAAGTTGGATCCTCGGTCAAAGCGGCATCAAGCACCGCGTCTGATATTTGATCAGCAATTTTGTCGGGATGGCCCTCGGTGACGGACTCTGAGGTAAATAAAAAACCTGATTCGGTGCTCAAGTAGGCTCCTTTGTAATAGACGGGCTGAATTGTTGCAAAAAGACCGCGTAATGTAACAGTCAGGCTTCTGGAGTGTCAAGGAAGCCTACATAGCGGGAGTGGGGTACTGTTGTGGTGGCTGATGGCGGTAACTGATGCGGGGCACTAGCCCGACCGTCAGGGACGGCTCATTAAGCGGTCTCTCGAGCCCTCCCTAACGGTCGGGCTAATGCCCCGGCGA
>Ga0190272_10000100_pt1 | contig 58124 bp, 47 predicted proteins | sample Popmic504T_FD_133746 | JGI IMG/M metagenome (GOLD analysis project Ga0190272, IMG submission 133746) | Populus adjacent soil microbial communities from riparian zone of Shoshone River, Wyoming, USA - 504 T | ecosystem: Environmental > Terrestrial > Soil > Riparian zone | place: USA: Wyoming...
ACGCTCGATTTGCCATTCGACGCAGGGAACTTCACGAACGGGCAAATCGACGCCGCGGTTTTGCAGCCAGACGGCAAGCTGCTGATTGCCGGGCGATTCAGCAAAGTGCATGGCGTTCCGCGCTACCGCATCGCCCGGCTAAACACGGACGGCACGCTCGATCTGTCATTCGATCCAGGAAGTGGTCCGCTGTCCTTCTTGAAGGGTATGATCCTTCAGACCGACGGCAAGATTATCATCTTCGGTCCTAATTTTGGCATTCATAACGGAGTTGATCGTCCTGCGGGTATCGCGCGGCTGAACAGCAACGGTTCGCTCGATACTGCCTTCGATCCAGGTCGAGGCATTTCTGTCGATGGCCTGGACGACGGGTTTGGCAACGCGACTAACCCGGGCGCGGTCTGGTCTGCCGTCCTCGAACCGGACGGGAAAATCGTAGTCACTGGCCAGTTTTCCTTCGTCATCACAGGCCCTGGCACGAGTGTGCCGCGCTCCTGTATCGCCCGATTTAACAGCAATGGATCATTTGATCCATCGTTCGATCCCGGGACCGGCTTCACTCACACTGTGCTCCTCCCTTTCGCGACTCGCGCCGTGCGCCAGAGCAGCGGAAAGATCATTGTCCAGGGGGACTTCGATACGTTCGACAGTCACTCCGGGCTTCCCGGTTTTGCCCGGCTAAATACGGATGGGAGTTTCGACGACACGTTCACTCCCGGCACGGCGACGGATTCGTTCGCTATCCTCGGAGTGTTTGTTCAGTCGGACGATCGAGTTGTCGTAATTGGAAATTTTACTGCCTTCAATGGTGTCGCGTGCAGCAGCATTGTGCGGTTAACCAGCTCTGGGGCCGTGGACAGCGGATTTAGCACGGCCGCCTTTCAAGAGTATGGCGACATTGGAAGAATCGATGCTGTTGCTCAACAACCGAATGGGAAGCTGATCGTTGCGGGATATTTTCATTCGTTAGGTGGAATAGCTGCGAACAATATCGTGCGACTGGAGACTAACGGTGCACGGGACGCGAGTTTCGATTCTGTCGCGGCTGGTCCCTCAAGCTTCAATATAAGCGCCGTCCTCGTTCGGCCGAGCGACGGCAAGATTTTCGTCGGCGGCTATTTCTCGACCTACGGTGGAGTGCCTCGGAACAATATGGCCTGGGTCAATAGTGACGGGACGGTTGACAGCGTCTTCACCGGTTTATCTGGAGCGACCGACTACGCGCCCCAGATCTATGCGCTTGCCACCCAAGCCGACGGCAAGATCCTTGTCGGTGGCTTCTTCAGTTCCTTCAATGGAGTACCGCATTACAACCTCGTCCGCTTGAACGCCAATTCGACCATCGATCCAACTTTCAATGCGAACGCCGCCACCGAAAGGTCAGTGCGTGCGTTGTTCATTCAGCCCGACGGAAAGATTTTGATCGCTGGAAATTTTGTCGCCGTGAACGGTGTCGCCCGCAGCCGAATCGCCCGTCTGAACTCCGACGGGACGCTCGACCCTTCCTTCGATCCAGGCACCGGAACGAATTTTACCATTTTCGCGCTTACGCGGGATCTTGCCGGCAACATTTATATAGGAGGCGCTTTCGAAACCTTCAACGGCGTACCGCGGCTCAATGTGGCGAAACTCAGTCCGACCGGCGCGCTCGATTCCACGTTTAATCAAGCAGGTGGGGGCGCCAACAGCCCTGTGCTTGCCATGGCTCAGCCAGATGCAAACGGTGGTATCGTGATTGGAGGATTTTTTTCTCTTTACGATGGCCAGCCTGCACGTCGCATTGCGAGACTGAATGTGACTACCGGTGCGCTGGATACGGGATTTACGCCCCCCAGCAGCACCGGCTTTAATAATTCGGTTAGCGGGCTGGCGCTTGCACCGGACGGAAAATATTACGCTGGTGGGTTCTTCTCCAGTTTCAACGGTGTGAGCCGATCACGCGTCGCTCGGTTGAACAGTGACGGCTCGCTCGACGCCACTTTTGCGGGACCCTCCGTCAACAGCAGAGTCAATGTGTTGGCCCTGCAGAACGGGAAGGTTTTCGCCGGTGGAGTTTTCTCCGATCCGCCTGGCCGGCTTATGCGCTTGACTGGCACCGGCGCCTTGGATCCGAGCTTCGTCACCGGAACAGGCATCGATATCGCCCCGGCAAATAGTTACGTCGACATCCCCGAAGTCACTGCGCTGGCCATCCAGGCAGACAACAAACTGCTCATACGCGGAATATTCAATCAATACAACGGAATACCCCGCCTTGGCCTCGCGCGCCTGACCGCACCGGGGACCTCAACGCCAACGCCTACTCCGGCCACACCCACACCGCCGCCAACTCCAACCCCAAGTGCGACGCCAAGTCCAACACCGACCCCCACCCCCACAGCTACGCCAACGACCACACCCACTAGATTGGGAAATATCGCGACGCGTCTTCGCGTAGAAACGGGCGATAACGTCCTGATTGGCGGATTCATTGTCATCGGCACGCAACCGAAGAAGATTATCGTCCGCGCCATCGGGCCCTCCCTGCCTTTGGCGGGAGCGCTGGCTAATCCCGTCCTCGAGCTGCGCAATTCTTCCGGCGATCTCATCGGCTCCAACGACAACTGGAGAGATGATCCCGCGCAGGAATTCGAAATTATCGCCACTGGTATTCCACCCGCGAACGATTTGGAATCGGCCATCGTGGAGACGTTGCCGGCCAACGGCTCGGCCTACACAGCGATCGTGCGCGGCCTGGACAACGGGACCGGCATCGGAGTGGTGGAGGCGTACGATCTGGACCAAACGGTTAACTCGAAGCTGGCGAACATATCCACCCGCGGCTTTGTCCAAACCGGGGACGACGTGTTGATTGGCGGGTTGATTGTGCTGGGACAGAATCCCCTCCGGGTGATGGTGCGCGCGATCGGCCCATCGCTGCCCCTCCCGGGAACGCTGGCCGATCCAACCCTCAACCTGCATGACGGCAATGGCACCCTGGTCGCCTCCAACAACGACTGGAGAGAGGATCCGGTGCAGGAATCCGCTATCCTCGCGACAGGCATACCGCCCGGGAACGATCTTGAGTCGGCGATGGTCCACAATCTCGCGCCCGGCGGCTACACCGCGATTGTTCGCGGCGTGAACAACACGTCGGGAATCGCAGTGGTTGAGGCGTACGGCCTGAATTAACGAAGTCTCGTATTCGACTGGAGGGCTAGAACCCACCGAATCGGAGCGATTTCTTGACGTTGTCGCGTTCCTTTTGAATCTGTCGGATGGAAACTGACCGCCGAATTGTCATTGTGGGCGCCGGCGGCCGGCTGGGTGCGGCGCTCGCTCGTGAGTACGGCCGGGATTTCGAAGTGGTGGGGTTCAATCACGCGCAGCTTGATCTCGGTGCGCCGGAACAGATGCGCGCGACGCTGGAAAAAGTGGAGTTCGAAACTCTGATCAACGCGGCGGCGCAGACGAATGTCGATCGCTGCGAGACTCACCCCGAGGAAGCGTTCGCGCTCAACGCGGAAGCGCCGCGCGTGCTTGCGGCAATCTGTCGGGCGAAGAAAGCGCGCTTCATTCACATCAGCACCGATTATGTTTTCGACGGCGAAAAGCGCGAGCCTTACACCGAGGAAGACCAGGCGCGGCCGATCAGTGTTTACGGGGAATCGAAGCGGGAAGGGGAGCGTCGCGCGCTCGAGGCAAACGATCAGGCGCTGATCGTACGCGTTTCCTGGGTCTTCGGGCCAGACCGGCCGAGCTTTATCGACGCCATCCTAAAAAGGGCGCGCGCTGAAGAAGAGATCTCCGCGGTGGCGGACAAGTATGCCACGCCGACCTACACGCTGGACCTTTGCGCCTTGTTGAAGCCTTACCTCGCTGAGCACCAGGCCGGCGGGCTGCTCCATCTGGCGAACAACGGCGAGTGCAGCTGGCAGGAATATGCGCAATGGGCGCTCGACTGCTGCCATGCGGAAGGAATTGGGATGAAGGCCAGAAACGTGGGAGCGGCCTCGATGGCGGATATGAAAACCTTCATCGCGAAGAGGCCGATCTACAGTGTGCTCTCTAGTGAGAAGTTCGAACGAGCGACGGGACAAACTCCCCGGTCCTGGCGCGACGCGGTAGCTGCCTACGTGCACGATCACGTGCGATAGAGCGCCGCATATCAACGGCGGTTTGGAAACCGTCGATCCTTGCTGTAAAGATGCAGGGCGTGGAGACTGGAACCGTTATTGCAGCCGTGCAGCGTCCGTCGTCTGCGACAGTGCCAACCTCGGCGATGATCGCCGTGCGGGACCTGACCAAGAAAATCGGCCGACAGGAAATCTTGCGCGGCATCAATCTGACGGTGGCGAAAGGCGAGACACTCGTGATTATCGGCCGGAGCGGCGGCGGTAAGAGCGTTCTCCTGAAACATCTCATCGGATTACTCCAGCCCGATGCGGGCGAAATCTGGATCGACGGTCAAAACATAATCGGATTGAGCGAACGCAAGCTGGCCGCGATTCGCCGGAAGGTCGGGATTCTGTTTCAGGGTGGCGCGCTCTTCGACTCGATGAGCGTCGAGGAAAATATCGCTTTTCCGTTGCGCGAAGCGGGCGAGCGCGATTCCAAGGTCATCCGTGAGAAAGTGAGCGAAATGCTCGAGGTAATGGAAATGGAAGGACAGCAAAGGAAGATGCCGGTAAACCTGAGCGGCGGCATGAAAAAGCGCGTCGGTCTGGCGCGTTCCATTATTCGCCGGCCCTCCTGCATCTTATATGATGAACCGACTTCTGGCCTCGACCCGGTCGTTTCGGACAGCATCAATCGCTTGATCCGTCGCTTGCAGGAGCGCTTCCATGTCACGAGCATTGTGGTGACGCACGATATGAAGAGCGCGTTTCATCTCGCCGATCACATCGCCTATTTGCATGAAGGCCGGATCTATTTTTACGGCACTCCCCAGGAACTTCAGGTCTCGGGCGATCCCCTTCTTCAAGATTTTTTGCTCGGGCGCTCGGAGGCTGCGATCTGAGGGAGAGTCGAATCTGCCTGACGTGTTCGCTAAACACGTGTTAAAATTGGCTTGAGACAATGGCGACAAATCAAACCGACAAATCGGTGGAGCTCAAAGTGGGCGCGTTTGTCTTTGTCGGTCTCGTGGTTCTGGCGGCGCTGGTCATTCAGTTCGGTCGGGTCGGAGAAGGCTTCCAAACCTATTATGGGCTCACCGTGCGGTTCCCCGATGCGAGCGGCCTGCTCAAGGGTTCCGACGTCTTGCTGGCAGGCGCGAAGATCGGCCGCGTTTCGGGCGGGCCGCGTCTGGCCCAGTCCGGTCAGGGGGTCGATGTGCCGCTACGGATTTTCGATCACGTCAAAGTTCCTGCCGGCAGCAAATTTACCGTTGGCAGTTCAGGGTTGCTCGGTGATCGCTTCGTGGCCGTGACGATGCCGCCGGGCGAGCGCAAGGCCTTTATCGAGAAAGACTCATCGATCGAGGGTACGCGTGAAACCGGCCTGGATGATTTGACGCGGGAGGGCGGTTTTCTGGTGGGTGATTTGCGGGGAGCCGTCCAGAATATGAACACGACCATCAGCCGCTTGAATGACCAGGCCCTTTCCCCGGAGAACATGCAGAACCTCAAAGCGAGCGTCGAGCATTTGAATGCCGCGACCGCCGCTCTGGCCGAGTCCTCGAAAAAGATTGATGGCGTGCTCGAGAAAGCGGACGGCACCATGGGTTCCGCTAAGAAAGCGGCAGATGACGTGCAGGTGGCAATTGTCGATGCGCGCAAGACGATTCAAGCCGCCACTCAGGTCATGCAGGAGGCGACGCAGGGGAAAGGAATGCTCGCTACTTTGTTGACGAATCAAGATCTGGCCAAAGATCTGCGCGCGCTCGTCAGTAACTTGCGCGCCCACGGAGTTCTCTTCTACCGGGACAGCGCCGCGAAGGCCGAGGAACGCGCCGCCGCCGAGAAGTCCCCGAGCAAGCCGCGAAAGAGTGGGGGACGTTGATGACGCCGCTGCTGACAGTCAACTTGCTCCGGGTCCTTTTTTTGACCTTCTGCGCCGCGATCGGCGGAATCGTCACCGTCGAGACGCAGGGAACGTCGATCCCAGGAATTCTGGTCGGCGCCCTCTTTGCTCTGGTGCTGGTGCTCGTGGATCGATTGCTCAAGGGCTTTTCGCTTCGGGCGTTTTCCTCCGCTACTTTTGGCCTGCTCCTTGGAATGCTCTTTGCCAATCTGCTCATGGGCTCGCAAATCTTGCGTTATCAAAGCGAAACAACGCAATGGGCTTCACGGCTGGTTATCTATTGCACGTTCGCTTACCTGGGAATGATGCTGGCCATGCGCAGCAGCCGCGACGAATTCTCGCTCATCATTCCTTACGTCCGCTTCGCCCGGGAGACGACGCAACACGAGCCGCTGCTCGTCGACACCAATGTGATCATTGATGGCCGCATCGCCGATCTTTGCGCCACCGGGTTTCTCAGCCGGTCCCTCATCGTGCCGCGATTTGTCCTGGGGGAATTGCAGACGCTGGCGGACTCGCGCGATCCGATCAAGCGCGAGCGTGGCCGCCGCGGCCTCGAGATCTTGAATCAGCTCCAGCGCTCGACTGACATCGAGCTGACGATCCACGACACGGCGGGCGACGACGCGGACCTTGCCACCGATGCGCGGCTGGTCCGCACGGCAAAGCTGCTCCAGGCCCGGCTTTTGACGAACGACACGGCTCTCTGCCAGGTGGCGCGTTTGCAACAGGTTCAGCCGCTGAACCTGACCGATCTGACGCGTGCCCTGCGTCCTAACGTGTTGGCGGGCGACGAGCTGGAGCTCAATCTTGTAAAAGAAGGCCGCGAGGCGCATCAAGCGGTCGGCTATCTGCCCGATGGAACGATGATTGTCGTGAATCACGCACGAACGAAACTGGGCAACGTCGCGACCGTGGTGGTTTCAAGCGCTCTCCAGACTGGAGCGGGCCGGCTGATCTTTGCGGAGTTGAAGGAAAATGCAAAGAGCACCTAGCTCTTACAATCCAACCGCCTTACGCACGCGCGCCATTACCTTGTCCGCCGCTTCGTTCGCCCGTTGCGCGCCGCTCGTTAGGACGCCGTCCACGTAACTCGGATCGGCCAGGATCTCCGCCCGCCGCTTTCGCATGGGCTCGAAGTAATCCCAAAGCTTCGCGAACAATTGCTTCTTGAAATCCCCGTAGCCGGTGCCGCCGCGCCGAAAGGCTTCCCGCATCGCGGCGGTTTCCTCTGCTGTGGCGAACAGGGAATAAAGCTGGAAGATCGTCGACCGTTCAGGATCCTTCGGCGCCTCGACTGGACTCGAATCGGTCACGATGCTCATGACCTGTTTTCGCATCTCCTTTTCCTCGCCGAAAATGTCGATCGTGTTTCCGTAGCTCTTACTCATCTTTTGACCATCGATGCCGGGAACCGTTTCCGTATCGGTCTGGATACGCGGCTCCGGCAATTTGAAGACGTCGCCAAAGGTTTCATTCATTTTCACAGCGAGGTCGCGGGTGATCTCGATGTGTTGCTTCTGATCTTTGCCGACCGGGACGATGTCGCTGTCATAGATCAAAATATCGGCCGCCATCAGAACCGGATAGGTGAAAAGCCCCGCGGAAGCGTTCAGGCCCCGTGCGAGCTTGTCTTTGTAAGAATGGGCGCGCTCGAGCAATCCCATTGGCGTGATGGTGGACAAAATCCAGGCAAGCTCGGTCACCTGCGGCACATCGGATTGGCGGAAGAACGCGGCTTTGTGCGGATCGAGCCCGCAGGCGAGAAAATCGACGGCCACGCGCCGGCCGTTCGCCCGCAGGGTCGCTGGATCCTTCAAGCTGGTGAGGGCATGATAATCGGCGACAAAATAAAACGCGTCGCCTTCGACCTGGAGCGCGATCGCCGGCCGCATCATGCCGAGATAATTCCCGATATGGAGAACGCCGCTGGATTGGATGCCGGAAAGAATGCGCATTAGATTTCCTTACCTGTCATTCCAAGCGAAGTCGATGCCGTAACGCAGCCCCGCCGCTGCGGGGCGAGGCCGGGCTTTCCATCCTATTTGGTCACTCGGGATTTCACGGACAAATGACCCTTGCTTTGCGAATAAACGCCTTGCGTTGACGAATGGAGCCGCGATCATCACGGGCGGCTCACTTCCCCCGGTTGAACATGGCTCGTTAGCGCTTCGCTTCGATTTGGGGCAAGTCGCCCTAACGACGTGATCGCCTTCAAAGTAGACTTCAAGCCGAGCGGATTCGACCGGCCGGTGACGCAACATTTCAAAGAGCAAGTCGCAACGAAACTAATTGGAGCTGGGATCACCAGTTTGACGGTGACAATCAGGCGAGGTCCTAACCGGGAGCTGGTCCTTGATTTTGACGGTGCAGATGAAGAGGTCGAAAAAGCTAAGACAGTGTTTGAGACCTAGAGCCAGCGTCAAACTCATTTTCAATGTTCCCGAGCGAAGGGCGATGTGCTCCGACCAGCGATTCCGCGCCCTCCAGGGGTTATTGTCCGCCCCGTGAAATTTGGTTGCGTCCGATTCATTCGAACGCAGCTTAAACGCTCAAACCATTGAGCGACTCGGGTGAGCAGGGGATCGGGAGATTCTTCATTCGCTAAATCTCCAACTCACATATTCGTTAAATTTTCTATTCTTATGCGTATCAAATCATCACTCCGGCTGGCGCTTCTACTTCTTGTCCTGATCAACTTATCGGCTTCTGCTCAGAACCTGCCGAACACAACGCGGCTGCTCCGTTTCCCGGCCACCAATGACCGGCAGATTGTGTTTTGTTACGCAGGTGAGCTTTACACTGTCCCCAAGGACGGCGGGACCGCGCGACGGCTGACCAGTGGTCCGGGCTATAGCTCGTTCCCGCGTTTCTCAGCCGATGGCGGGCAGCTTGCGTTCACTTCGCAATACGACGGAAATACCGAGGTCTACGTCATGCCAGGCGAAGGCGGCGTGCCGAAGCGCCTGACCACGACAGCGACATTGGCGCGCGACGACATCTCGGACCGGATGGGCCCGAACAACATCGTGATGACGTGGCAAAACACGAAACCGCTGGTTGTGTTCCGCTCGCGCATGACCACGTTCAATTCATTTATCGGATCGCTCTACACGGTGGGCCTGGACGCCGAGTTGCCCAAGCAGTTGCCGCTGCCGCGCGGCGGGTTTGCCTCCTTCTCGCCGGATGATTCCAAGATGGCGTTCAACCGCGTCTTCCGCGAGTTCCGCACCTGGAAACATTATCGCGGCGGCATGGCGGACGACGTCTGGATCCACGATTTCAAAACCAGCCAGACGGCGAACCTGACGAATGATCCGGCCCAGGATATTTGCCCGATGTGGGGCCCGGACAACCGCATCTATTTCATTTCGGACCGCGACGGCCGGATGAATCTTTTTTCGACCGATCTGACTGGCAAGGACACCAAACAACTCACCACCTTCAAGGACTTCGACATCAAATTCCCTTCGATCGGCAAGGATTCGATCGTCTTCGAGCAGGCGGGATACATCTGGCGGTTCGATCTGGCCAAGGGGCAGGCGGCACCGGTGCCAATCGACATCAAGGAGGACCTGGCCTCTGGCCGTTCCGCCTTCATCGACGCGTCCAAGAACATTCAGTCGGTCAGCACGGCGCCCGATGCCCAGCGGGTTATCGCGGTGGCGCGCGGCGACCTTTTCTCCGTGCCGATGAAGGAAGGCACGGCGCGCAACCTCACCCGAACCTCCAACGTGCACGAGCGCGATGCGGTTTGGTCGCCCGACGGCAAATGGATCGCCTACAATTCAGACGCGACAGGCGAGAATGAGCTGTATGTCCGTTCGCAGGACGGCAAAGGCCAGCCGCAGCAGATCACCACCAATGCGGACACCTATTATTATCAAGCCATCTGGTCGCCCGACAGCAAGAAGCTGCTCTGGAGTGATCGGTTGCAGCGGCTGCGCTATGTCGATGTGGCCAGCAAAGCCGTCACCCAGGTCGACCAGGATAAGGAGGGCGAGATTGCCGGGTACGATTGGTCGCCGGACAGCCAATGGATCGCCTGGGCGCGGCCCGAGGAAAACGGCGGTAACAAAGTTTATCTTTTCTCCACCGTCGACAAGAAGACCACTGCGGTGACGGACGATTGGTATTCGGCCGAGAATCCCACCTTCAGCGACGACGGAAAATATCTCATGATCACGTCGGGTCGCGACTTCAGGCCTCTCTTCGGCCAGACCGAGTTCTCCAATATTTATCGCGACCTCGAGCGCGTTTATCTCGTTACCCTCGCCAAGGAAACCGAGTCGCCGCTCGGGCCGCGCAGCGATGAAGTCGGCAAGAAGAAGGACAAGGACGGAGACAAGAAGGAGGCCGACAAGAAAGCCACGGAAGATAAGAAGGGCGACGAGAAAAAAACTGACGACAAGAAGGCCGGGGACGACAAGGAGAAGGACGCCAAGAAGCCCGTCGTCGTTAAGGTCGACCTCGATGGCATTCAAAATCGCCTCGCGGCGCTCGAAATTGCGCCCGGCAATTACACTAATCTTCGTTTGGTCGATAACCGGATCTTCTATCTCCGCCGCACCGTCGCCGATGACCAAGCCAGCGATGATGACAGCCCGGACAATCGGAAGTCGCACCTCTGCGTTTACAGTCTGGAAGACAGGAAGGAGACCGTCCTGGGCGACGTTAACACTTATGAGATCACCGCCGACGGCAAGAAGATGCTGGTCAAGGTCAAGAAAGATTACGCCCTCATCGATCTACCCAAGGACAAGCTGGAAACCAAGGATCGTGAGTTAAAACTGGCCGGACTGGACATGATGCTCGATCGCCACGCCGAGTGGAACCAGATCTATAACGAGGCCTGGCGGCATATGCGCGATTACTTCTACGTGCCCAACATGCACGGCGTCGATTGGAAGGCCATGCGTGACAAATATGCGGCGCTCGTCCCTTTCGTAAATCACCGCAATGATCTGACCTATCTCATCGGGGAGTTGATCGCGGAGTTGAATATCGGCCACGCCTACACGGGTGGTGGCGAACGGCCTGAGTTACAGCGCATCAAGCTAGGTCTGCTCGGCGCCGAAGTTTCCCGGGATCCCGCGTCCAGGGCTTATCGCATAGACAAAATTCTGCCCGGCGAAAATTGGAACAAGAACGCCCGTTCTCCGCTTACCGCCATCGGTGTGAACGTAAAGCCGGGCGACTACATTCTCGCGGTAAACGGCATTCCGGTTTCGACCCTGGCGAACCTCTACGACGCGCTCATCGGGACTGCCGACAAACAGGTCATCTTGCGGGTTAATTCCAAACCGGCGGATGACGGCGCGCGCGACGTCACTGTGGTACCGGTGGCCGACGAATCGCCCCTCTATTACCGGGCCTGGGTGCAAAAGAACGTCGATGAGGTCAGCAAGAAGACGAATGGCGAAGTGGGCTATATCCACATCCCCGATATGGGGCGGGACGGCCTGAACGAATTTACCAAGCAATACTTCCCGCAGATCAAAAAGAAAGCGCTCATCATCGACGTGCGCGGCAATGGCGGCGGTTTCGTTTCACCCCTCGTCATCGAACGGCTCCGGCGTGAGCTCGTCATGATCGGGATCGCGCGCAACGGCACGCCGCAAACCAATCCGCCGCAAACGTTCGTGGGCCCGATGGCCACACTGTGCAATGAGTTCTCCGCGTCTGACGGCGATCTTTTCCCGTACCGTTTCAAAGCGATGGGCCTCGGCAAGCTCATCGGCAAACGCACCTGGGGCGGCGTCGTGGGCATTCGTAACCCCCTTCCGCTGACCGATGGCGGCCAGATTTTCCGCCCCGAGTTCGCGCCTTATTCGAAAGACGGGAAGGAATGGATCATCGAAGGCAAAGGGGTCGATCCCGATATCGTGGTGGATAACGATCCTGCCAAAGAATTTAGGGGCGAAGACCAACAACTCGATAAGGCGATCGAAGAGATCCAGACGGAGCTAAAAACCAAACGCGTCGACCTGCCGCCGGTTCCGCCGTATCCGAATCGAAATCCAGCGAAACCGAACTAATCCTGCTCGTGCTCATGATCGATCTCTAATATGAAAGCGCTCCGTTACTTTTTCTGTGTCGTTCTACCACCAGTCGCTATCCTCATGACGGGCCGGATGGGTAGTTTTCTCCTGAGCCTTCTGCTGACGCTGCTAGGTTGGATCCCCGGCGTCATTCACGCGTGCCTGGTCGTTACCGATTACCACGCCGAGCAACGGCGTCAGTTGTGATCGCGAGCGCACTCGCGAATCTCTAATTCTTTCCTCGGCCTGACTCTCGTTGAAAGTTGAAAGTTGAAAGTTGGACGTTGGACGTTGGACGTTGGACGTTTCAGCTCGCGGTTCCCGCGAGCTGTAGCCTCTCCGCATCCGCCTTCAGCGCCGTAATTACCCAATCTATCACGCCCTCCAAAGGCATCCCCAATTCCGCGGCCCCGCGCACGATGTCATCGCGGTTCACCGCGCGGGCGAACGCCTTGTCCTTCATCTTCTTTTTCACCGACGCCACGTCCACCTCGTGGATGCTTCTTGAGGGCCGGACCCGCGCCACGGCCATGACAAACCCGCTCAGCTCATCCACCGCATAGAGGGTCCGCTCGAGCGGCGTCTCGCGCGCGACGCCGGAATAATCCGCATGCGAAAGTATCGCGCGACAAACTTCCTCGCTCCAGCCCTGCTCGCGCAGCGCGGCCAGGCCCACGAAAGGATGTCCTTCCGTCGGGCTTTGCTCCTGGTTCGGATGGCGTTCGTAATCCATGTCGTGGAGCAAGCCAACTGCTTCCCACAAATCGGCTCCGCGCCGCGCAACTGCGCGAAATGCCGCATCGAATCCGCCACCGCGTAGCAATGTCGCCGCAAACTCTCCGATTGGACCCACTCGTGCAGATTCGTAAGGGCGCGGTCGGCTAATGTGCTCATTCTGAAAACGCGAGGTTGATTGAGTTCTCGCCTCTGGAGCAAGCTTTCATATGATGCAACCGTCTACCAATCAGTCCAGTGAAGGGCCCAAAGTCATGAAGCGAATTCTTTTCTCCGCCATTCTGCTGCTCTCCATCGCCGGCGAGCTCCCCGCGCAGACCGCGCCGGATGCCGCCGAGCTGACCCGTATTCTGCAAGAATTCCTGGCTGGCGCCGGCCGGAACGATGCTGCCATTCACGAACGCTTTTGGGCGGACGAGTTAGTCTACACTTCGGCCTTGGGTCGACGGAAAAGCAAGGCAGACATCCTGCGCGAATTACGCGAAGAGGCGCCGGCCAAGCCCGGCGGCGAAACCGTGGCTTACACGGCGGAAGAGATTCGCATCCAGCAATATGGTGACACCGCCATTGTCGCCTTCCGCCTGGTTGCGACGACCGACAAGGCTGGAGCGAAAACGATCGCCAATTATCTGAACACCGGCACGTTCTTGAAGCGAAACGGCAAATGGCAGGCGGTCGGTTGGCAGGCCACGGCGGTGCCGAAAACACCCGCACCAACTCCTACGCCCTAGTCGAAAGAGCGCGGGCGACGCTAACGGCGCCGGCGCGGAACCTGTCCGCTCGACTCGTGACGGAGGTAGCCGGCCGTGATGGAGAAGTACTCATTTCCCACGGTTCCGGTAATATAGGTCTGAAAATCTTCGCGACCGTACTTGCCGGTGGACCTTCCGTAAAGAAAGCCAACTTCTCCGCCAAAATAAACACGATCAGGGCTCCGCAACTCCACACCTTGGTCGAGCGATTTGCTGCGGACCGGGGAGTAGGGATAGGCGTAGCTCCCCTGATCCCACGGATTGAACGTCGGCAAAAAGCCCGAGGTTGGTGGGGCCCAGCCGAAGGCAGTGGAGAACGAGAACAAATCTCGATTTGTCAGCATGAGCGACGGTGCGGTAATGCCATCGAATTGGAGTGGCTCCGAAATCTGTGCTGGCTGCGCGGACAACGACAGGCAAAGACCGAGAAATCCCGCCCCGGCAGAAAGTGCTCGTTTGGTCATGGAGAGAATTGTCAGCCGAAACCGCCCGAGCGCCAGCGAAATCTCTGGGGGAGCGCACGCGTCCCCTCGCTGCCGAATGGAGCCTTCGCCATCGGGAGATCGCGCTGCGTTACGGTGGCGTCTCGTTGAAACGATCTTTCGCCTCAACGCGTTTCCATAGCCCAAGCCGCGTCCGGGGCGACGCACGATTCCCAGTGTATGCCAAAGATGTCCAATGGGGCCCGGGCGGCGCGTTGCCGCCGAAAATTTCTTCGGTACTTCAAAGGTGGTTTCCGCGACGAGACCTATTTCGATTGGGAGCGCGGTTACAAGGAACGAGCGCACCAGCAATGGGTCGAGGCGCTCGATCGGGTGAAATTCAAAGCGCTCCTCGCGCGACCGGCCGAGATCGCCGCGCACGCCGTTCGGATCGAATCGCGTACCAACCTGCTCTTTTCCTTCGAGAAGATGGCGTTGCGCGATGCCGTAAAATCGACGGCCGGTGCAAAATTATTCGCTCATGCGCTCTACGACTTTCTGTATGGTAGCGGCGCCGACCAGGCCCGCTTCGAAACGTGGTGCGACGCTGTCGCCCGTTTGCCGCGCCGACAGACCCGCGTGCTTACCTGGCCGCTTGTCACCGTCTGGGGGTTCATGGCGCAGCCGGACCGCCACATTTTCCTGAAACCGAACGTTACCCGCCGGGCGGCCGAAGCCTACGGCTACGACTTCCGCTACGAATCGAAACCGTCCTGGGCGGTTTATCGCAACCTCCTTGATTTCGCGGAGACCATTCGCCGCGACAATCGCGATCTCCGTCCGCGCGACATGATCGATCTTCAATCCTTCATCTGGGTCCAAGGCTCGGATGAATATCCCCATTGATACTCGCGGAAGGTCCCGCCTCGAATCGATGTTTCATGGTAGGACGGTTCACTGGGCCGTCCGCCCGGTCCTCGCAGAGGCCAGGTTCCCTGCCGTAGCAAGGACATGCGATTTCAGGAACTCTTCTTCGGTGTTTTCTTTTTCGGGCCATCGCCCGAGTGTCCGATCCGGAGTCTTTCGAGTACTCTCATCGGTAATGGCTTGAGCGTTGGATTCAGCACCCACCCCGGTTTCCGGGCGTCTCCGAAGTAATAGAAAACGGTGTTCGGCTTCGTCTTGCTCACGTAAAGCCCGCCGGGCACAACCCGGCTCCCGTAGTCATAATCGCTCGTGACGAGCCCGTTCAGGGCATGATAAAAGACACCATTCTTGTCCTGGCTTACTGGAGTAAAGACGTTGCCTGGGCTCGCCCGAGTCTTCTCTGCACCGCGATCGGAAGGCCGCTCGAAGACGACGAAGTGCGAAATTGCGCGACCGCAAATTAGCGGTGTCCCTTGGACAGGCCACCGGTCGCCGGGCAAAACACTCTGGGCCAGGGAACCGGGGACCAGCCCGATGAACAACAGAGATGCCACGCATAGGGGAAAACGCATGCCCGATCTTGCCGTAGCGGTGACCCAAATCAATCCATTTGCCTTCGAACGTGTCAGCCGACAACCATCAGGCGCGCCGGCACTTGGACGATGCTTTGGCCGCGTTCGGCGAAAACGTCGCCATCTTTCAGCGCCTCGTTTCGGTCGATCCCCGCAATTCCCACTGGCAGCGAGTTTCGCCCTAGCCCATCACCGGTTAGGTCGGAGCCTCAGAGGTTCGGGCAATGAGGAGGAGGCGCAGTCTAGTTTCCACACGGCTGAGACGATGGAGCGGGCGGTGGCTATGGCCTCTGGGAATGTGGGTTGGAAGTAAGACCTCGCGAGTCTCAGGAATTGGCTGAGCTAGACGGGTTCAAGTCGCACTGGACTGACTTTCGGGATACCCGCGGGCCTCAAAATACAACTCGACCAGAAACTTGCGCGGCATCTCACCGCAGGCAGGGTGAGCGATGCAAAGGATTACTCCATTTTTGTGGTTCGATAATCAGGCGGAGGAGGCGGCGAAATTTTACGTCTCGGTTTTCAAGAACTCGAAGGTCGGACAGATCACGCATTATACCGGGGAGGAACCGTCCGGAATGAAGGGCAAAGTGATGACGGTGGACTTTCAGCTGGATGGCCAAGACTTCGTGGCCTTGAACGGCGGACCGCAATTCAAGTTCAGCGAAGCAGTCTCCTTCGTGATCAACTGCGATTCGCAGGAGGAGATCGACTACTACTGGGAAAAGCTTACCGCTGGCGGCGGGGAGGAAGTGCAATGCGGCTGGCTGGCGGATAAATACGGCCTTTCCTGGCAAGTGGTGCCAACAAAGTTTTTCGAGAAATGGGCCAGGGATTCGGCTGGATTGCAACGGGTGATGCACGAGTTGATGCAGATGAAGAAGCTCGATCTCGCGACGCTGGAAGCGGCCTACGAGAGGGGATAGCGGAAAACCGGAAACCGGAACCGGAAATCGGAAAGCATGAAGAAAAGGTCAATACTCGCGGGGATGCTTTTGGGCGCTTTGCTTTCCGCGCAGGCGCAGACGGATTACGTCGAGGCGATCGAAAAATGGCGGAGCGATGAAGCGGCCGACCTGAAAAAGGAAACAGGCTGGTTGACGGTAGCGGGTCTCTTTTGGTTGAAGGAGGGGATCAACACCGTGGGCGCGGGTCCGGAGTTTGATGTTCGACTAACCGATAACTTCAAAGGCAAAAAGTTCGGAGAAATCGACCTCAAGAACGGGACGGCGAATCTAAAGGTTGAAGACGGCGTTGAGAGCCAGGGCGATGGCAAAAACATCTCGACGTCGATTCAACTGGTCTCGGATGAGAAAGGGAAGGCGACGCAAATTCGCACGGGAAGTCAGACCTTCTATCTGATTAAGCGGGAGGATCGGTTCGGTATCCGCCTAAAGGACAGCAACAGCAAGGCGAGACTGGCGTTCAAAGGGCTGCACTGGTTTCCCATCGATGAGAGTTACAAAGTTACGGCCCGCCTCGATGCCTTCCCGGAACCGAAGGAGGTGATGATCCCGAATGTGCTCGGCGGCTCTTTTAAGATGAAGAGCCCGGGCATTTTGAAGTTCACCTTCAAAGGAAAAGAGCATTCGCTTCAGCCGGTCGACGAGGGAGATGGAACGTTGTTTATCATCTTCCGCGATGGCTCGAATCTGAACGAGACTTACCTTGCCGGGCGTTTTCTCTACGCCGATAAGCCGATAAACGGTGAGGTGGTGCTTGATTTCAACAAGGCCCAGAACCCGCCTTGTGCCTTCACTCCCTTTGCCACTTGTCCGCTTCCGCCGCCGCAAAATACCCTGGACGTTGAGATCAACGCCGGCGAAAAGCGCTTCGACCACTAAACGGTGCTGGTCGATTGTTAAGAACCATGTTTCGTTGCGAGAGCCTTTCATGAGATCCACCGACACGAGGGATCATCCCGGGGTCATCGCGTTCCCGCCCCTGATTTGGTTGACGTGCGCCGCGATAAGCGGTCTCGTGCAGCACTTCATCATCTTCCCGAGCCACATGATGAGGGATGAAGTTTCCTTCCTGCTCGGGATTGCCCTGGCGGTGGCGGCCGTTTCGCTCCTGTTCTGGGCCGGAAGCGTATTGAAGATGGCCGGGACGAACGTTAACCCAAGTCAGCCCGCCCTGACCATCGTGCGGCACGGGCCTTATCGGTTCACGCGCAACCCGATGTATCTGGCGCTCTGTTTGCTCCAGGTCTCGCTCGCTTTTTTCCTCAATGACTGGATCACGCTTCTTTTCGTAATCCCGCTGGCGTTGGTTCTGCATTACGGGGTGATCTTGCGCGAAGAGAGATACCTCGAGGCAAAATTCGGTGATCCGTATTTGGCGCTCAAACGATCTGTGCGGCGCTGGGTTTAGGGAATCGGGAGAAACGCAAGCCATCTTCCTGCCCAGCGTAGAAATTGCAGCCGCACAGTGCGCGAACCATAAGCGCCGACCTTGACGGGCTCATTTGCCTGGAAGATGTCAAAAGGGTCCGGCAGGTGCCCGGGCAATCTGGATGGAATGCAACCAAAGTGGGTGGCGATCACGTATGAATAGTTGATGAAAATTCCATATATTTCTCTCTTCATCCTCGCGCTTACCAGTTTAGCGCTCTCAGGCTGTGCCACTGAGACGGAAAGTGTGACTACGTCCCGGACGGACCAGACGACGAAGAGGGTTCACACCCAAGAAGAGTTGATGAAGACAGGGCATTCTGAAACGGGAGCAGCCTTGGAGAAAGTAGATGCTTCTGTTCGGACCTCTGGCCGCTGATTGTTGAGTGCGAACCGCGGGTTGTCAGCGGCAGCCCGCCAGGGGATTCGCACAGGCCGCCGGCCCGTGGCTTCGGCGTACCTAAGCTCGACACGTCCCGGGCTTAAGGGCACAGACACACAACCGCGGGATGAAACAAACGGCCACACGGCCGCGGTTTCACGATAGCCTGCCAGCAATATTTGCTCGTTCGGACGCGGCTCCAGGGTTAGGAATACCCATATGCGCAAAGTGAATTTGCACGAGGTGCAGGAGCAGGAACGCAAATCGCCGAAGGGCAAATTCCATAAATTTGTGAAAGACGTCTCGATTGCGCTGGGTCGCGACCGTGAGTCGCTCGACCTCGCAAAGCGGCATCCGTTTGATCTCGCGGTGGTGCGGATTCCGAAGGGAAAAACGTATTGTCCGTACCACTCGCACGGAGCCGAGTCGGAGCTTTATCTAGTGATCTCGGGCCGCGGCAGCATTCGCGACAAGGACGGAGTCACGGAGGTAACCGTGGGCGACGCATTCTTTTTCGGGCCGGGTGAAGCGCATCAGCTCACAAACTCCGGCGACGAAGATTTTGCCTATTACGTTATCGCGGACAATCCGCGCGGGGATTCCTGTTATTATCCAGACAGCGGAAAATTTGCGGTCCCAATGGAAGGTCCGGAGACAGAGATCGTAAAAGGAAGAGTAGCCGACTACTACGAGGGCGAAGAATAACCGCTCCTTTAAGTCAGTGAAACGCTAGCATGAAGATCAAGGCTACCTACTATCTCGATGTCGCCTCCTCCTGGTGTTTCCTCGCGGAGCCGGCCTGGGCTGCCCTGAAGGATCGTTACACCGGCCGGGTGGATTTTGAATGGAAAATCGCGTTGATGGATGCGGCAGGTCTCCCGACTTCGCGAGAGCAGCTGGCATGGTTTTATCGGCGCAGCGGAACGATCATGCGTTCCCCCTTCATGTTGAATACGGAATGGCTTCAGCCCGGCACGACCGAATATCCAGTGCGGAATTTTATTGCAGAAGCGGCCAAAGACCTGGGCGTGATGGACGATCGGGTCCGTCTGGCGCTGGCAACCGCGGTGTTGCGCGATGGGAAGCAGGCTGACCAATGGGAGGTTGCGGCCGGGATCGGCGCGGAGGCGGGCGAGCTCGACCGAGCAACCTTACTCTTGCGCGCGCGTTCACCGGAGATCGAAGCCCGCGTGCGCGCGAGTACCGCCGAGTTCCACGCGCTGAAAGTCACGCAACGGCCGACCTTTGTAATCGACAGTGAAATCGGTGATCGGGCTCTGTTTTCCGGCTTCGCCAGGCTCCCTCCGCTTGTGGCCGCGGTAGACGCGATGCTGGAGGATATCGCCGCTTACGAGAGCCACGCGGCGCATTTCGGGGCGCCGCCCGATTCATAGCCAGTGCCGAATCGCGGGGGCTTCGGAGTTAATCGATGAGACAGTACATGGTCATTGAGAGCTTCTTTCCAGGCTGCAAGGACGCGATCTACGAGCGTTTTCATGAAAAGGGGAGAATGTTGCCGGAGGGGTTGCGATACGTAAACAGCTGGTTGACGTCCGATGGGAATCGATGTTTTCAACTAATGGAGACTGATGATCCGTCTCTTTTCCACGTATGGTTCGAGCATTGGAAAGATCTGACGGCGATGGAAGTTGTTGAACTCGGTGACAAGCCGGACTCGAAGACACCCTAATGGGCTGGAATTGACAAATCTCACTAGGTGCTTGCGCAAACCGCGAGCGTTGTAGACGCTGGCGATGTAGCAAACTCTTAACGAGGATTACTGATGGCGAGACCAAATTATTCGGGGGAGAAGCGCAGGAAAGACCTGGCGAAGAAGGCCAAGAAGGAAGAGAAAAGGCTTCGCAAATTGCACGCAAAGGAAAACCCGGCCTCGGATGACGCCGAGACCACGGAACCAGACGACGCCGGCGAAGAGACGAAGGATGAAGGATGACGAAGGGCGACGGGACGCGGGTGTTGGTCCTGGTGGATGAAGCGAACGTTGTCAGCTCAGTGCGCACCCAGGGACGCGGCCTGGATTGGCTGAAACTCCGCGATTTTCTGACCGGCGGAAAGACAGGACGGAAACTAATCGAGATGGTGGTCTATGCCGGACTTCCGCCGGCGATCCCGGTCTGGCAGGAGGAACGGGACAAGAAGAACAAATTCGTCCATTGGCTTCGTTCCAATGGGTTCCTCGCGGTGACGAAAGATGGTTCACCCGCCGAAGAGGGCCACTACAAGGCGAACATGGACGTGATGATGGCAATCGACGCCGTCGAGCTTTCCGCGCAGATGCGGCCGGACGTTATCATCCTGGTGACAGGCGATTCCGATTTCGCCTACCTGGCTCTCCAGTTGAGGCGGCGCGGGATTCGAGTGGAAGTCGCCTCGGTCGCTCAGAATCTTGGCAGCGGGTTGAAGTCGGCGGCGAATGAAGTCATCGATTTGACGCCTTTGTTCGCGACATTCGAGACTTTGTAGGGCAAGCGCGTCGCTTGCCTTGATCCAATTACGCCGGCAAGCGACGCGCCTGCCCCTGCAATTTTCCGGCGGCTCAGCCAGCTACCTCTTCGGTTTTACCGTTTGCTTCGCAGCCTTGTTGTCGTTCGTTTTTTTGGCAGCGGCATTGGTCTTCGCTTGTTTTTGCGCCGCCTGCTTATTTTTGGTCTTCGGTGATTTGTCGCCCATAGGTGAACATTCGCAGATCTGCGCGGAATCGCGAGCGCCGGGCAGAATCTCCCGGGACTGAAATCAGGGACGCCCCAGAGGCCACCACTCCAGGGATTTGTTAGCTGCTTGAGTGTTTCGCTTTGGCGGCCAGCAAGACGTCGCGCCCGACGAGATAGAGCAGGAGGCAAAGCACCGTGAATGGAAGGAGGGCCAGGAGATCGGCATTCGGGCCGTGGAAGAATGGATTGTTCGCCGTGGACCAGTCCTGGACCTTGGTGCTGTAGAAAGCGAGTGCCGGTACGCCCTGCATCATCGCGATAACGATTCCGGCAAGTGCCCCGCCCGCGATGTATCCGGACGCGAGGAGAACGCCGGAGCTTTTATCGCCTTCCGCTGTCAGCTCTTCCGGCGTGAGATCCTTGTGCTGGAATTTTTCGCGGCGCAGCCAGCGATCGACCAGCCAGCGGATCAGGCCGCCGATGAAAATCGGACTCGACGAGGAGAGCGGAAGATAGACGCCCACAGCGAAAGCGAGCGAAGGGATGCCGCTCATCTCGAGAACGACCGCAATCATTACGCCCAACAAGACGAGGCCCCAGGGCAGCTCGCGGCTGAGGATTCCTTTGATGATGTAAGACATCAAGGTCGCCTTCGGGGCATCGAACTTCTGCACGGCGCTGCCATCCGGGCGCACCTTGTGAGTGCCGTTGATGCCTGGGTCGACCAGATACATGGCCTGGCCCTGGTCATTCACGAGAAAGCGTTGGGGCGCGCCACCGGAGGGATCGGGGCGGTGCCAGACGCGATAGCTGTTCTGATCGCCGATCGCTTGCGGGCCTTTGAGTTGCTCGGTTCCTTCGAGCTGCGCGCTCTCCGCGCGAAGGTCTGTCGGGAAGTTGCGCGAAATCTTGTAAGCGATCTGGCCAGCGCTGTTCACCAGGTATTCGCCAGGCGCTAGACCCTCGACGATCGGCAGCGGGCCATTGAGCTGATTGACCAGGATTCGAAAATCCTCCGCAGCCGGTTTGACGGGTTCCGCGAACGGCGAAAGCGATACGGTGACCGGAGCGGCGCCTCCCTCTTTCACCTCTTGGAACGTAGTGGCGGGGACATACACGGTGGAGGCGTCGTTCAGGGTCAAGAGAATCGGGCCGAGAATGAGGGCGGACGCGAAAGCGCCGATAAGAATCGCGATCTGCTGGTAGCGCGGGGTCGCACCCACCAGAAAGCCCGTCTTCAAATCCTGGGACGTCGTTCCGCCATTCGAAGAAGCGATGCAGACGATGCCGCCGATGGAAAGCGCGGTGACGAAGTAGTTCGGTCCGGTCCAGCCGGCAAAAAGGAAAACGAGACAGGTGAGAAGGAGGGTGGCCACGGTCATGCCGGAAATCGGATTGGAGGTCGAGCCGATCTCTCCGGTGAGACGCGAGGAGACGGTGACGAAAAGGAAACCGAACGCGACGATAAGGAGCGCGCCGAGAATGTTCCATTGCAGGTGCAGTTGCGGCACCGCCATGATGACCGCGATGATAGCGAGCACGCCGCAGATCACCCACTTCATCGAGAGATCCTGGTCAGTTCTGGGCGCACTCTCGCCGGTCCCGTGGCTCCCGCGTAAATCACGCAACCCGCCCTGGAGCCCGTGCCAGATCGTGGGCAGCGACCGGAACAAACTGATTATGCCTCCAGCCGCCACCGCGCCCGCGCCGATGTACAAGACATAAGCGCCGCGGATGTCGTTCGGACCCATCTCGCTGATCGGCATGCTCCCAGGCGGCACAATCCCGACGACTTTTTCGCCGAAGAATTTGATGGCGGGAATCAGCACCAGGTAAGCGAGGACGCCGCCCGCGCACATGATGGAAGCGATGCGCGGTCCGATGATGTAACCGACGCCGAGTAACGCCGGCTCGACCGTCGCTGAGATGGAGCCCGCCTTAAACGGTTCGCCGAAAACTTTTTCGGGATCGCTTTTCCAGGTCTTGAACGCCCCCATCGCCGCCTGGTAGAGGAAACCGATCCCGAACCCCGTAAAAATGGTTCGACCTCCGCTGGCAGTGCGCTGTTCCGGGACATCGCTGGTCAAAGTTGGATCGCCGGGGGCCGCCGCCGCTTTCAATACCTCCGCGCACGCCGTGCCTTCGGGGTATTTCAAAAGCCCGTGCTGGTCCACAATGAGCGCGCGGCGGAGCGGAATCATCATGAGAATGCCGAGCAATCCACCCAGCGTCGCTACAAGCATGACGCGCGTGATCTCAAGGTCGAAGCCGAGGATCATGATCGCGGGCATGGTGACGCCCAAGCCGAACGCGATCGATTCTCCCGCGGAGCCGGCGGTCTGGACGATGTTGTTTTGAAGAATAGTGGCGTCGCGCACGCCGAATTTGGACAGGATCCGGAAAATCGTGATGGAAAGAACCGCCACCGGGATGGATGCGCTGACGGTCAACCCGACTTTCAGGACCAGATAAAGCGACGACGCGCCAAAGAGCATGCCGAGTAACGTCCCAACGATGAGGGGCAGCGGCGTTAGCTCCGGCATTCGCACGTGAGCGGGAATGTAGGGCTTGAAGGAAGCGAGGAACGGATTCTTCGGCTTCAAACCGACAATGTCGGGGAATTCGTTAGGCGGATTGCTCGGATCGATGTTGGCCATAAAGATTCCCAGTTAAAGCGGGACCGCGCGTTCCAGCCCGCTCAGGTTTGCAATCAATGGTCGAAGAGAGCAAGCCGCGTGCGGAAAGGCAACAGGAAAAGCAGCCTACGGGACCGGCGAGGTGACCGGTTTGTCCACGATGATCGTGACCCGGCGGTTTTGGGCCCGCCCAACGATGTCGTCGCTGCCATCCGGATTTGTGTTCGGCGCCACTGGATTGGCTTCGCCGAACCCCTTCGCGGAAATGTGTTTCGGCGAGACGCCGCCATTCTTGACCAGCCAATCTTTCACGGAGTTCGCGCGCTCGCGCGAGAGTTGCAGGTTGACCGCGGGGCCGCCTTTCGAATCGGTATAGCCTTCGACCGTCACATTGCTTTCAGGGAAGAGCGAAAGAACGACGGCGACCTTTTGCAGGGCTTCCTCGGCCGCGGGTTTCAGCTCCGCTTTGTTGTAATCGAAGAGCACGTCGCCCGCCAGATTCATGCTCATTGATTTGCTGGTTTCCTGATATTGCAGCTCTTGCTTCGCCTTTTCGAGATCGAGTTCTTTGCGCTTAAGCTCGAGACTCCTTTTTTCGAGATCGAGCTTTTGCCTCTCGAGCTCCGCTTCCTTTTTCTTGATCTCCTTGTCCGCGGTCTGCGCGGAGGTGAACGAAAGCGCGCTGCAAGAGAGCAGGGCACTTAGGACGAAGACTCTAGCTGCTGAAGTAAATGGCGGTTTCATCTATCTGAATTCGGTTATCAACCAGTCGCCGACCGTTCAGGACGTGGCCGCGCAGACAATAATTGCGACGGGCAATCGTGCGGCGCGCAGGCGGCTGGTTTGTGCGATCCCTTTCGTTCCGAAAGTTTAGTCTTGCCGGAGATCGGCACGGGGGAGTAAGAAATTGCCACCCCAGAGAGCACCCCACCATGTTCCTCCAAAAACGGCTTTCGTCGGACGCCCCGCCCTTTCGGCGGCTGCGCGGCTACGCTTTCGATCCGAGTCTGTCAACGCAACTGGAAACCGCGGTGGTGAACCGGGTCGTCTTCCGAGTTCGATGGGAGCCGCTTCTGCCTGAACCAGGTGACCCGGACCCTCAAGGGAAAGGGCCTGTGGGCGAGTATGTGGAGGTGGTTGATGTCGATCCGCCTAGCGGGTGTCTTTACGCTCCGGTGGATTTGAACGATCCGCACTTGCTCGCGCAGGATGGGCTTGCGCCATCCGAGGGCGACCCGCGCTTTCACCAGCAGATGGTTTATTCGGTCGTGATGACGACGATCGATCACTTTGAGCATGCGCTTGGGCGTCCGGTGCTTTGGGCGGAACGTGAGCGAACCAAGGGAGAGGAACCGATCGAGGAGCAAGAGCGATTCGTCCGGCGATTGCGCATTTATCCCCATGCGTTGCGGGAAGCGAATGCCTATTACTCACCGAAAAAAGTGGCGCTTCTCTTTGGCTACTTCCCGGCTTCGGCCAGCGATGCCGGAGGACACTTCCCCGGAGGCATGGTCTTCTCGTGCCTCTCGCACGACATCATCGCCCATGAGACGACGCACGCGATCCTCGACAGCATGCACCGGCGCTTTATCGAGCCGAATCATCCCGATGTGCGCGCCTTCCACGAGGCGTTCGCCGATATCGTAGCGCTTTTTCAGCATTTCTCCTTCCCTGAAGTTCTTCGCCACCAGATCGCGCGCACGCGCGGCGACTTGCGCGGACCGAGCCTGCTCGGCCAGCTCGCCGTGCAATTCGGCCGGGCTATGGGTGGTTATGGCGCCCTCCGGAGCGCCATCGGCGAAGTCGATCCGGAAACCGGACAGTGGACCGCCATTAAGCCCGATCCAATGGCTTATGAAACCACCATGGATCCGCACCCCCGGGGAGCGTTGCTCGTCGCGGCGGTCTTCGACGCCTTTCTCGCCATCTACGAGCGGCGAACGGGCGATCTGCTCCGGATCGCCACCGGCGGCACTGGAGTGCTGCCGGCCGGTAATCTTCATCCTGACCTTGTCCGGCGCCTCGCGGAGGAGGCCTCGAAAGCGGCCGGGCATATCCTTGCGATGTGCATTCGCGCGCTCGACTACTGCCCGCCGGTCGAAATTACCTTCGGCGAATATCTCCGTGCCCTCATCACCGCCGACGCGGACCTGGTCCGAGACGATGACCTCGGCTACCGGGTCGCGGTCATCGAAGCGTTCCGCCGGCGCGGACTCTACCCGCGCAACGTGCGGACGGTATCGGAGGAAAGTTTGCGCTGGCCGCCGCCACGGGCGCTGCCGGAAAAGGAAGCGAAGTTGATGGCGCAGCTCAGCGGACGGCTCCGCGATTTGATGCCCGACATCCGATACTGCGAGAGTCGCCGCGAACTCTATGACGTGATGCGGGAAGCGCGCATGAAAATTAACCTTGTCATGCGCAATAAGTGGGAATTCGCCCCGCAGCTCGAAGAACTGACGGGCCTTGTCTTTACTCCCGGCAGCGAAGTGAAGGGATTGCGAGTCGGAAAAGATGGCTTGCCAAAGTTTCAAGTTGCCTCGCTCGCAGCGATCGAGCGCGTGGGGCCCGATGGCGACGTGATCAATCAGGTCCTCCTTTCGCTCGTCCAAACTCGCGACCTCCGAACGGTCGATGGCGAGCCGATGAAATTCCGCGGCGGCTGCACCTTGCTCATCGACCTCGATACGCTGCAGATTCGCTACGCTATCTCGAAACCGATCACCGGCCCGGCCGCCGAGCGACGACTGGAGCGGCAGCGGAAGTACCTCGAGGAGGGGGAAGGCGCTTCGCTCGCTGCCGCCTATTTCGGACCGGAGGCCGATGGGGACGAACCTTTTGCCCTGCTCCACCGCGGCCACGAGCCCTGAAATCTCTCCGACCATGCCCGCAAAGAGAAAAAACAACGTTCGCATCCGCTGCTATCGCCAGGGCTTCGGCGATTGTTTCCTTCTTTCTTTCGACACCGGTAAGGCGCGCGCCTGCCAGGTCCTGATTGATTGCGGCCTCTGGCCGAGCGGTCCCGAGCACAAGGAGACGATGCGCAAGATCGCCGCGGACATTGTTGCTGAGACCGGGGGCGATGTGAGCCTGAAGAAGAAGGGAATAGTCGATGTGCTCGTCGTCACGCACGAACATTGGGACCACCTTTCTGGCTTCAATCAGGCCCGCGATATTTTTAAGGAATTCCTGACAGTGCGCCACCTCTGGCTGGCCTGGACGGAAAAGAAGGGCGACCAGCTGGCCGACCAGTTGCGCGAGGAATATGAGAAGAAAAAGAAAGCCGCGCGGCGTTTGCACGCACGGCTCCAGGGACTGAAGAGCGCGCCCGGGTTTTCGACCTCGAATCAGACTGCCCTGGACCAGCTTGGATCGCTGCTCGGTTTTTTTGGCGCGGCTGGAGATGGTGGGGTGGGAGGTGGCGCGGATCCAGCCGGCGCGATGAAGTTCGTGCGCGAGGACTGGGGCGACCCGCATCGGCACTTCCATCGACCAGGCGCACTGCTCGAATTGCCGGACGTGGAGGGCGTTCGCACCTATGTTCTCGGTCCGCCGCGGGACGCGAAGCTTCTGCGCCGCGAAAGCAGCGAACGGCACGGCGCTCTTTACGAACTTTTCTTTGGCCTCAGTCCTGAGGATAGCCTGCTCGCGGCGCTCGGCGCGATCGATGGCGACGTGGGGCGGATTCGCGACGTCGAGGAAATCGGCCAGCCGTTCGACCGCTCACACCGCCACGCCGTCGACTTGGACGGAAAAAAGACGGCTGCCGCGCTTGCAACCGATCTCGCGGCTTTTTTCGATGAGCATTACGGCGGTGCGAACGACCATTGGCGTCGCATCGATGCCGACTGGCTCAACACGGGCGGTGCCCTGGCTTTGCGGCTCGATAAGGGGATAAACAACACCAGCCTGGTCCTCGCCTTTGAGCTGCCGGACGGCCGCGTTCTCCTTTTCCCCGGCGATGCGCAGCTCGGCAATTGGGAGTCCTGGCACCAGCTCTCCTGGGAAAACCGCGCGCCAGAGGGTAAGCGCATCACCGCCCGCGACCTGCTCGATCGCACTGTGTTTTACAAAGTCGGTCACCACGGCAGCCACAACGCCACCGCAAACGAACTCGGCCTTGAACTCATGAATGATCCCGACCTCATGGCATTCATCCCCATCAGTCACCAGATGGCACTCGACAATGACTGGAAGCGGATCCCACTCCCCGGACTCGTGCGCCGGTTGCGCGAAAAGACGAAAAAGCGCGTCTGGTTTGGAATCGAATACGACAAAGATGGCAAGGATTTCACCAATCCGGACATCGATGCACTCAACGACCTCACAAAAACTGAGCGCGCCGCTTTGAAGAAAGCGGTCACGCCGAAGCCGCTCTGGATCGATTTCACGCTGTGAAAAAACGTGACCTGATTCTCGGACTTATTGGCTTAATTTTCCTCGCGGGCTGCACCCCCAACCGGCCTTACCGGCTCCAAGGCGTTACCGGTGATCTCTACGAGAACAAATTCCCCGGGCAGCAGCCGCCGTTTGAAGAGGTGGACGTGGCTCTCGGCCGAAATTACCGGCTCTCTTTTGTCGAGTTCGACGACAAGGGTGATTTCTGGGACCGCGGGCAACTCGCCATGGCCTCCTCCCGCGTTAAATACGCGCCCAAACCGGTGCTGCTCGTCATCTTTATTCACGGCTGGCATCATAACGCCGCTGATCGTAAACCGGGCGACAAGGGAGACGTTGAGACTTTTCGCTGCCTGCTTTCGCAACTTGCCGTCTCCGAGAGTTCCCGCCATTTGCAGGTCCACGGCATCTATCTCGGCTGGCGCGGCCGGCTCGTGCAAGGCCCGCTCGATTATCTTACCTTCCTTGGCCGCAAAGCCGCGGCTACGCGCGTGGCCGGCACGCCTGTTACTGAGACCATCTTCGAGTTGATCCGGCAGGCGCGGAGACGGGGACCCGAGGCCTCGAAGACCATCGTTATCGGTCACTCTTTCGGCGCATTGGTGCTGGAAAAAGCGATGGCCCAAGCCGTGGCTGGCAGCATTCTCGCGCAGGACGCGCAAAGCGGCGGGCGGCCTTTTCCCGCCCCGGCCGATCTCGTCCTGTTGGTCAACTCCGCGTCCGAATCGATTTACGCGAAGGAGCTCAGCGATATGTTCCGAGGCATTGGCCACCGCAGTCATGTCAACGCCAAACGTCCGTTGTTTATTTCAATCACCTCCGAGACCGATACGGCGACGAAAGGCTGGTTCCCGCTAGGCACTTTCCTGCCAAATCTCTTCGCGCGCCGGCATTACGATTGGGGCGAAAAGCGTGGGCCCACGAGCGATAACGTCAGCCAGCATGAGTATCTCACGACGACCCCCGGTCACAATCGGCGGCTCTTTACCCATCACATCACCAGCGTGTCGGCGGTCACGGATTCGGCTGATCCGTCCGTGCGGATGGAGGCTGGTCCCCCCGGCGATTGCGCTACGGGAAATCCGGGCTTCGAAGAAAACATTCAGCGCCCGCGCGGCATGACCTTCGCCACGGCTCGCGGTGCGTCCGAAAACTTGAACTGGTGGGAGATCAAGCAGATCGAATCTGTCCCTCCCCTGAAGCCCACGCCGTACTGGGTCATGCACGTGCCGCGCGAAATCATCCACGGCCATGGACCGATTTTCACAGCCGAAGGATGTGCCATGATGGCCGCGCTTTTCCGCCTGACGAATCCAAAAACGGAGCCGGGCCCGCGGACCATGACAGTGTCAGATTAGCGAGCCCTGAGGGTTGCCCAAGCCAATCTCCGACGTTCCGGAATGCGGCGCTTACTTCAGCGCCCCAATGACCTTCCCGAGGAATTGATCGAAGTTCTTGTTGCCGTCGATCCACCGCCCCACCACGAGCAAATCATTGTCCCAGTCGAGATAGATAATATTCACTCCGTTGCCTTGGAACGTAACCGAAGTCGGCGGCGCCGACGGGAATGGGCGGGCGCCCTCTGTCCCGTCCGAATTTTTCGAAGGAACATTCAGAAACCAATTACAGAAGCCGTAGGCCGGGTTTGCCGGACCTGACGTTCGGGCCATGGATATCCAAGTCTCGGAGATGAGCTGGCGATTGTTCCATTTGCCGTGGCGCAGGAACAGGTAGCCGAAACGGGCGAGGTCATGCGCGCTGATGAACATGCCGCCGCCAAAATGGCCTCCGCCGGTCACCGATTTCATTCGTTTGCCGTCGATTTCCACCCACGCGTTGTCGTATGCCTCCCAATGCCAGGTGGAGGACGCGCCGATCGGGTCCATGATCGACTCTTTTAGCACGTCCGGCAGAGGCCGTTTGAGGACATAAAGAGCCGACAACGCGAGCACGTTGATGCGGGCGTCGTTGTATTTGTAGAACGTCCCGGGCGTGTGCATTTCGCGCTTGGCCCACTCTTCGGGAGCCTGTCCTTTTGGCGGGCGATCCGCCCAATCGGGCTTGCCCCAGAGCGTCCCGGACCAGTCGCTCGTCTGGCGCAGCAAATGGTCCCAGGTGATAGGTGCGTTGTGTTCTGACGCGAACAGGTCGACGCCCTTGGGCAGGTAGGTTGCGACACGATCCGTCACGTTACGAATCTTCCGTTGATCAAAGGCAACGCCGACGACCGTAGACAGAAACGTCTTCGTGACGCTGAACGTCATGTCCGCGCGCGCTGTGTCGCCCCACTCCGCGACGACGAAGCCGCGATGGATGATGATGCCGTTGCAGCCGCCTCGGGGCTCAGTCGGCCCAATCAGAGTATTGTAAGGCGCCTCGTTTCGAAATTGCTCTGGAATTGCAACGGCCAGATCTTTCGTGTTCGGATTCTCGTGGGCCAGGGCGAACGCGATCGCCTCGTCCAGCTTCGCCTTGTCGAAGCTCGCAGCCGCATCCTGCTTCCGCCACTCTCCGCGAGGCGGAAAGTAGGTTTCCGCGCGGACGCCCTGTTCGCCTGCGACGCAAAGCGTGACGGCGAGCAGAGTGACGGTGAACACGCCGGATGACCGCCTGGAGTTAGACTTCCTCTCAATCATATAGTTCCACAACGCGCAGCGACTATCATCATGCCACCGGCGTTGCTGCCCGCAATGAGACTGTCGGCTGCCTGCGCTCATCCGTCTTTGGTGTGGCGCAAATCAGCCACCAAGGGGAAATGGTCGGACGCAATTCTCGTCGCGGCGTTGCGCACGACTCTGACCGAATCTACACCCAGTCGCTCGTTCACCAGAATATGGTCCACGGCCAGGAGGGGCAGGCGAGTCGGAAAGGTCCGCAGACTCGGCGCTGGACTTACCAGGGTCCGGACGTCGCGCAGTTGGCGGGCGAGCAGCTGGAATGCGGCTGAGGCCGGCAGACTGTTAAAGTCGCCCATCAGGACTAACGGCTCCTGATTTCCGGCGCTGCCCAGCCATTCCGGGCCGACGAGAAGTTGCGCCTGCATGAAACGCTCGCGGCGACCCAGCCCCAGATGAGTATTGATCGCCTGCACCACGCCGGCAGGGGTTTCGATTTCCACCCAGATTGCGGCTCGGCTCTCCCGACAAACCCGCGTGGTCACGGAAGGTAATTCCTGCGCCTTTCGCATTTTCATCGGGTAACGACTCAAAACAGCGTCGCCGTATTGCTCGTCTTCCACCCTTAGAGCGGGATGAAAGAACCGGTGCCAGCCGAGTTGCTCCGCGATCAGGGCCGCCTGGTCCACGCCGGCCGAACGGCGCCGATTGAGATCGAGTTCCTGCAAACCGATCACGTCCACGTCGAGCATCGCGATGACTTCGGCAATACGCTTCTCCGACCGCCGCGAGTCCGTTCCGCGGCAGCCATGCACATTGTAGGTCGCGACTCGCAGGCGTTCGCCATCATTTCCGCTCATCGGCCGGAGTGCGATTACATTTGCGACCGCAGAAACAGGCAGGCCGCTCCCTTAATTTTCTCTTCCAAAGGCCGGCGACGCCAATCGGCCAGCGTCACTCTCCGCGAATGGCTTTTGTCCTCCTCGAAAATCTTGATGTGCTTCGCGGCGAAGCCCTCATCCAGCACGTTCAGGTTAGCTTCCTCATTCAACCGGAGCGACCGATTATCGAAATTCGCCGAGCCGACCGACGACCAGCAGCCGTCCACAATCAAATATTTGCAGTGGTAACGCGCTGGCTGGTACTCATAAAAGTGAGCGCCTGCTTTCAGCAACAAGGGCCACCGCATCTTTCCAACCGCTCGCACTGCTCTCGCGTCGATATCAGGGCCGGGCGTAATAATTTCCACCTTTACCCCGCGACGGCACGCCTCCACGAGGGTCTCCAGGCAAAGGTCGTCCGGGATGAAGTACGCGTTCGCGATCCGGATATGCTTTCGCGCCGCTGCGATGGAGAGCAGCAGCATCACGCGGGCGCTGTCGGCTCCCTCGCTGGCCGAGCTTTTGAAGACCTGGCCCGTGACTGTCCCGGCCTTGGACAAGTCCGGAAAATAAGCGTCACCGTGCAGGACAGCGGCCCGGGTCGCCATCCAATTGTCGATGAACGCTTGTTGCAACTGCGCCACCACCGGTCCCTCGAGCCGATAATGAGATTCGCGCCAGTGTCCGCGGGTCTTGCCGTCCCCCCGCCAGGCATCTGCAATACCGACTCCGCCGATGAAGCCGACCCGACCGTCAATCGAGAGAAGTTTCCGGTGCGTGCGGTAATTCATTTGTGAGAGCTGGAAAAAACGAAAGACTTCCACTTCCACTCCGGCGCGCTTCAGCAGTTTCATTCCTTCGCCGTGCAAACAGTCGCACCCCATGGCGTCCTGCAAGAAATGCACTTTCACCCCCGCGCGAGCGCGCTCGGCTAACGCCCGGGCAAATTGCTTCCATATTCCGCCGTCCTTCAGGAGAAAATTCTCGAAGGTGATGGTTCGTGTGGCCGAGCGAATGCCTTCGAGCATGGCCGGGAAAATCTCATCTCCATTTTGCAGGATCGTGACCTTGTTGCCTTCGAGAAGTGGGGGGCCCAGCAGCTGTCCCATGGTGCGGACGAACGTGTCGTCGCCGGCGGCGTAATCCGCTCGGATGGGACACTTGATCTTTTTTTCCGTGTCGAAAAAATTCCGAACGATCACGATCGAAAGGGCGCTGCTCACTGCCGCGACGCCCAGGAGTTTTTTCCACGACGGATCGTTGCAGTTGGGCGGGCTCTTCACACCCTGTTATCGTCCGAGCGCGTTTATTTGGTTCGCCGCAAGGCAATTATCTTGAGAGAACCGGGGCCGGTCGAGCCCGCGGTAGCCGCGGTCTGGTCAGCGAGTCGGCGGCGGAAGCGTTACAGGATTACGCTTTTTTTTAGGCGGCGGCTTGGTCGAAAAAACCTTCTTCAGGCTGTTGCTCAGTTTTTCCCAGGCAGATTCCGGCGCTTTGGCTTTACCCGACGAACGGCTGCGCGGGCGAAGTTGAAATGCGATTGTCGCCGGTGTCTCGCTCTCGATCGTAACCGTCTCGGTCTTTTTCGGAAAATCGGGGTGGCGGGCGACCAACTCATGCTTGCCCAACGGCAGATCGACCGTCAGCGGAGTGAAACCCAGTGATTTTTCCCCCGCAAATATCTCGGCGCGATCCGGGGTGCTGGTGATCGTGGCACTGCCATGAGGGAATGTGTATTCGATGGGGAGAGTCTCGCCCGGCTGCACCGCGATTTCCGCGCGATCGTCGGGCCAGCCCTCGTTATGAAAGAAAACTGTGTATTGGCCCGGCGGAAGATCCGCGACGGATTCTGGTGTGGCGCCCGTGCGCAGGGGCGCCGTGTCAGGCGCCGGCCTGCTCGCGACGATTCCGGGATAAATGGCGAAACTTGCACCGGCCGGGGTTGTTGCTAATTGCAACGTGGCGCTTTGCGGTCCGGCCAGTGGCGTCAGGGCGGATGGCGGCTCAGCAATTTTCGAGGCTGGAACGCGTTTGACCGGTGCCTGGAGCGCGTAGCCCGTGGGAGTCTCTGGTTTGAACGACGCAGCGCTCACCGGGCGTGGTGTGGGCAAGTTCGAACGATAGGAAATAATGGCGGCGGCGGCGAACGCGGCTGTGGCGCCGGCGAGCGCGCCGAGTTTGAGATAACGTTGAAAAACCGGTTTGGCGATTTCCCGGGCGGTTGTTAGGCGAATCGTGCCGCCGAGCCGCAACCGTTGCGCGACCTCGGCTGCGCTTTGCGGACGTTGCCCGGGATTTTTCGCCAGACAAGCAGCGATGGTCTCTTCCCAGCGTTTCGGAATTGGATCGCCCGCGATTCCCAAAGTGACGCGGTGTTGGGCGACCGGGGGCGCGACCATCTCGCGGACCTGCAAGGCCACGTCCCCGTTGTAAAAGGGAGGTTTGCTCGAAAGCATCTCGTACAAGGTGGCACCGAGCGCATAGATGTCGTCCGAAGGCGAGGGATCCTCGCCGAGCATCTGCTGCGGGCTCATGTAGGTCAGTGTTCCTGGCGAAATTTCTCCGCTTACCCGGCTCATCGAATTGCGCAGACTGCACGCGGTCCCGAAGTTGGTGATTTTGAGTTTCCCGCGGCTATCCACCAGGATGTTCGCCGGCCTCAGGTCCCGGTGGATCAAGCCGGCCGAATCGTGCGCATAAGCGAGCGCGTCAGAGAGTGACGCGACCCACGGAACCAGCTCGGGGATCCCGAAACATTTCGATCGTTTTTCCCTGCGCGCGTCGGAGAGCGTCGTGCCGTCAACATACTCCATGGAAATCGCGGCGATTCCTTCATCGGCAATGAAATCAAAAATGCGAACGATATTCGCATGCGTGAGCACGAGACTCTTCTGGGTCTCGTATTTCAAATCCTCGCAGGCTGCTGGATCGAAACTGGCCGATTCCGGCACGAGTTTTAGCGCCACTAGCCGCTCGTGCCGGTCATCGAGCGCCAGCCAGACCACACTCATTGTGCCGTGGCCGAGGACTTTCTGGAGGGTGAAGCGCTGAAAGAGTTGTTTGCCGGCGACCACGTCGCGCATTGGCCCTCTGAGGGTAGTTTTTTCTTCCTCGGGGAATCGCGGATCCATGCCAGAACGAAAAAAAGCAGACCCCATGCCTCAGGGAGCCCTTCTTCGGGCTTATTCAACTACATTAAATCACGGCTTCTCGTAGCCGAGCACGCGCGCTTCCAGTGTGCCGTTGCGAGGGTTGGTCTTGAAGGTGACCCAGGCTTCGCGCGCGCCGCGCCGCGGCAGGAACGCGATCTCCAAATCCGCTCGCTCTTCCTTGCCGCCGGCGTGCAATACCACTTCGATGTGCACGCCTTCCGCGGTTTGGTCGCCCTTGTTGGTCACCTCAAGAGGCACGGCGAAATAGTTGGAGCGCGCTTCGGGTGGGCCGAGGCTCAGTTGAATGTCGGGCAAGGCATGGCCGATCGTCGCGCTTTCATAGACGAGAAATCCGATCACTGTTGCAATCAATGCCGCGCTGACGCCGAACACCGTCCACTCCACCCAGTTCTTGTTAACTTTCTTCATTGCAATAAAAGCCGTCCGGCGGAGGCGCCGAGCGTTGCGGCCAGACCAAGGACCACCACCTGCGAAAGACACGTGAGCAGCCCTGCCTCGAAGCGACCAAAGAACCAGAGCATCATAGCGGAAACGGCGAGCGCGACAGCGTAGCTGATCACGGTGCCGACGATCACGGAGGTGATACCGCTCGCCCGAACAAACCGCCGCGAGCCCGTGAATTCGATATAATAGAGAATGAGCGCCGTCAGCACGAGCGAGAGCAAGGCAATGCCGACGAGTTTCGCCAGGTGACTCTCCGTCGCGATCGTGATGACCTCCTCGGTGGGCGCGACGTTGGCCGCGAAGAGCACCGCGCCGCACAGCGCGATCACGATCTGACCGCCGAACGTCGCCTCCCTTTTTGCGGAACCTTCCACGCCGCGTCTGGCGCCCCCTTCGCTGCTGCCGAGCTGCGCCGTGCCAACAGAAATGCCGATCGCCACCGTCATGGCCTCCACCGTGACTTTGCCGATGATCTCATATGGGGTGTGATCCAGTTCGATTTGGCCGAGTAGGAAAAGCAACGCGACAGCCAGCAACAAGCCGAGGCCCATTTCCTCAACTGAGTCGATCACCACTTCGGACCAGCAAGCGTCGTGGTGGAGGCCCGCGTAATAGTTGTAGCCAAGCAGGAGCATGAACACGACTGCAACAAACAGGAGGAGGCGAAGCGGCGCCGCGACAAAGCCTGCCCACCAGACTTCCATCGTGTAAAGCAGCGGCAGGCTAAACATCAGCCCTCCCGCCAGGCCACGTGCATACTCGCGTAACGAGTTACTGACGGGCTGAGTCATGCGGGCACATCGTCCTGGACTTTCGCTTTCCGCCCCTGTGGTTGCAAGTTGATGGCATTTGAAACCAGCTTTGCGCGCTCAGCGCAGGGAATTGACCTGAGCCGCAGATACATTGCGCGGTTCTGCTCGTTTGGGTACAAGAAAGCATGCACAACCCAAATTCGAACTCGCGACTCAGCCGGTCGCCACGCGCCGCGTTGATCGGCTTGATGGCATTTTTTGCGCTCCTGGCGACATCGATTGCCGCTGCAGCCGAGGAGGGCGAGTACAAACCGCCGGCCGGCGGCGTTTACGTGATGGAGGCGCACCTCAAATGGTGCGCAGAGGGGAAAACGGCCGGGACCCGGATAAAAAGATTCGAACAATTCTGGTCGCTCCAAAGTCCCAAGGAAAGCGACGGATACGACGACGAGCGTCACAGCCGGCTGGTGCGCCGCTGCGCCTATCGGCTGGCGGAACTCTACGCCCAGGCGGGGCGCGCCAAGGACTGTCTCAAGATGTTGAAGTTTCTCGAGAAGGAAGACGAAACCTTTAAGGTCGAGCAAGAGGGCTGAAACGCCTGCCGGCTGCGTCTACGGCGCCAGTCAGAGCCCGCACCCCACGGAAAGCGCAGCTTCGCACTTTCCGCCGGCGCAGTCGTAGATCGTCGTCTCCGAGCCCTCGTAATAGTGCGAGTGGACGATGATATCGAGCTTGCCGTCTCCGTTTAGATCGAGCACGCCCGTAATCTCGTATAAATTCGAAGCGCTGGATTCATCTTTCACGTAAAATTCGCCCGCGATAAGTTCCGTCTCCACCTTTCCCGCCACCACGCGACGGAGAAGGACAATGGAGTAACTGCCGGGCGCGGCGGTGTCCAAGGGCACGTCACCATCCTCGGTGAAGAAATTTGTCGCGTTGATCAACACCTCTTCTTCGCCGTCCCCTTCCAGGTCCACGCGCAGAATTCGCGTGATCTTCACCTTCGGATCGCTCATGCGGCGCGACTCCAGGAATTCGCGCACCGCATCGACATAGACTTGTTGGGTCGGGTCTACGATTTGCGGCTTGCGGGGCAGGGCGTTCCAGGGCGCGCTCAGAGCGATAACGCCGTCGTTCGGCTTTGACGGTAGCGCCACCTCCAGCATGTCCGAACACACCTCCGCGTCGGCCGATTTCGGTTTGCCTCCCGTGGCTTTGCCAATCTCCTGGTTGAGCCCAAAAACGCGAAAAGCGGTGCGCCCCTTCATCGATTTGGCTGCTTTCTCCGCCTTGATCCATTTGCCATCGGCGCTGCCGCCGAACAGGTAGCCGGTATCCGCTTCGACAATCGGATGGAGATCGGCGGCCATCGCAGTCGCCGAGAATAGGAGCAGGACGACGAGAGGCTTCATGCGCTTCGTTCCTTGATCGACTGGAGGATGTCCGCAATGACATCTTCCCGCGCCTTCGCGCCCAAATTGCCTTTGCCATGGACGCGGACGCTGACGGCGTTCGCTTCCATGTCGCGATTACCGATGACGAGCATGGTGTGGACTTTCATTTGCTCGGCGTTGGCGATCTTCGTCTTCATGTGGTCGCTGCTGGAATCTAGCTCGCAGCGGACTTGATGGGCGCGAAGTTCGGTTTGGATGGAGCGGGCGTAGTCGAGCAGAGGCGCTTCATCGCCGATCGGGAGGATGCGAACCTGTTCGGGCGCGAGCCAGAGCGGAAAATTGCCGGCGTAATGTTCGATGAGGAAACCGATGAAACGCTCGTGGGTGCCGAGCGGGGCGCGGTGGATGCAGAGCGGCATCGCGTCGGTGTTGTCGCGGGTTTTGTATTTTAGTCCGAAGCTGTTCGGCTGGGCGAAATCGACCTGATTAGTGGCGATGGTGAATTCGCGCCCGATCGCACTCCAGACCTGAACGTCGATCTTCGGGCCGTAGAACGCGGCTTCGTTCGGGACTTCAACGTAGTTGATGCCGCTGCGCTGGAGGACGCCGCGGACCATCTCCTCGGTCTTCAGCCAGAGCGGGGAGTTATCAACGAATTTCTGGCCGAGCTTTTCGGGGTCGTGAGTCGAGAAACGCATGACGTATTTCTCGATCCCGAACAGTTTGAAATAATTCAGATAGAGTTCGTTTACGGCGAGGAACTCCGATTCGAACTGGTCTTCGGTGCAGTAGATGTGGGCGTCGTTCATCTGGAGCGAACGAACGCGCATGAGTCCGAACAGTTCGCCGCTCTGCTCGTAGCGATGGCAGGTGCCGTATTCGGCGAGACGCAACGGCAAGTCGCGGTAACTGCGCGGGATCGCATCGTACAGTTTGTGGTGATGCGGGCAATTCATCGCTTTCAGGTAGTAGCGCTCGGTGGAGAGGTCCTCTGCGTCCCGCATCTCAGCGCCCTTGGCTAGAATCTCATCGAGGCTTTCGCGCGTCAGCGGCTTCTCCACCAAATCCGCGAACAAATCGGGCCGATGAACCGGTCGCCGCGCTTCGTCCCTTTCTGCCACTAGCGTCATCGGCGGAAACATCGACTCTGCGTAGTAGGGCAGGTGGCCGCTTGTTATGTAGAGACTTTCGCGGGCCAGATTGGGCGTCCGCACGCGCACGTAACCCGCCGCAAATTCCGTCTCCTTCGCGAGCTTTTCGAGTTCCTCGATGATGGCGGTTCCGCGCGGGAGCCAGAGTGGAAGGCCTGGACCGACTTGATCGTCGAAGGTAAAGAGCTCGAGTTCCTTGCCGAGCTTACGGTGGTCGCGCTTCTTCGCTTCGTCGAGCATGGCGAAGTATTCGTCGAGCTGGGTCTTGTTCTTGAAGGCGGTGCCGTAGATGCGTTGAAGCTGCGGGTTCTTTTCGTCGCCTTTGTAGTAGGCGCTGGCGACGTGCGTGAGCTTGAACGCGCCGATGTTGCCGGTGCGCATGACGTGCGGGCCGGCGCAGAGATCGGTGAATTCGCCGTTGCGATAGAGGGAGATTTCTTCGCCATCGGGAATGTTCTGGATGATATCGAGTTTGAATTTGCTCGGAGAAGACCTCTCACCAAGAGCGCCAAGGACACCACGCTGGGCCATGGACAAAGCTTCGTCGCGCGGGAGGACAACCCGCTCAAAGACGTGGTTGGCTTTGATTTCCTTTTTCATCTCGGCTTCGATTTTCTCAAAATCTTCGGGCGAGATCCGGTGGCCCAGTTCGACGTCGTAATAGAAGCCGTTCTCGACCGGCGGACCGGCGGCGAATTGAGCGTCGGGCCAGATTTTGAGGATGGCGGTCGCGAGAACGTGGGCGGCAGAGTGCCGGAGACGCTCGATGTCGGTCATCTGCGCGCGTTGATCTAACGTTTTGCGTTCTTCAGGCATTGGCAGCGAGAGATTCCTCGACTTCGCTCGGAATGACAAAAGGAAAGTAGTGGAATGACAAAAGGAAAGTAGGGGAGTGCCAAAAGGAAAGTAGTGGAATGCCAAAAGGAAAGTAGCGGAATGCCAAAAGGAAAGGAGCGGAATGCCAAAAGGAAAGTGCTACGGGGGCGGTCAAACGGTCGGGTTGTGTCATCCGGAGCCGCCAGCGAACGGCGAGGGACCTCACAGCGTACGAAACCACCGCCGAGCCGCTTTCGCGACGCGCGGAGCCGCGGCGTGCGCGTAGTGGTCTCGTACTTTGGGATGTCAGAGCTATTGGGAAGGTCGGCGCTCCTCCCGTGGTCGCGGTCCCGTCTGCGCGGCTCGGGACGACAAAGTGACGTCACGCGAGAAAATTCTCCGCATCCAGCGTGGCAATGAGTTTCGTTTCTTCTGCAAATGAAAGCAGTCGTTTTTCACCGGCCCGGGCGCGTCGAGGTCAATCAGGTTCCCGATCCGAAGATCGAACACGACGAGGACATCATCTTACGGGTGACCTCGACGGCGATCTGCGGCTCTGATTTGCACATCTTCAACGGCTTCCTTCCGCAAAAGGACGACATGATTCTTGGCCACGAATTCATGGGGATCGTGGAGGAGAGAGGCCGAGGGGTGGCCGCGGTGCAAAAGGGCGATCGGGTGGTGGTGCCGTTTCCGATTGCGTGCGGGCATTGCTTTTTCTGCGGCGACGGATTGCCCGGCCACTGTGAAAACTCGAATCCCGAAAAGTACGGGCCGGAAGGAGGGGTGCTCGATGAAAAGGGAGGCGGGCTTTTTGGATACACGGATCTTTACGGCGGCTACGCCGGGGGCCAAGCGGAGTATGTGCGGGTGCCGTTTGCCAACGTTGGGCCGCGGAAAGTGCCGGAACGATTCAAGGATGAAGAGGTTCTTTTTCTTACGGATATTTTTCCGACCGGTTGGGCGGCGATCGATTGGGCGAACCTCAAGGGCGGCGAAACCGTGGCGGTTTTCGGTTGCGGGCCGGTTGGCTTGATGGCGCAGAAGATTGCGTGGCTCCGTGGTGCCAAACGGGTGATCGGGGTAGACATTCAGCCTTGCCGACTGGAAATGGCGCGGCGCGCGGCGAATTCCGAAACAGTCAACGCCGCAGACGGCAATGCCGTTGAGGCGATCCGCGACCTGACCTCAGGGCGAGGCGCTGATGTGTGCGTGGATGCCGTCGGTCTGGAAGCAGATCGAAAGCTGAAGGACAAGCTGGCCAATATTGTGCACATGCAGGCCGGCAGCATCGCCGTGCTTAAACTTTGCGTCAGCGCGGTGCGGCGCGGCGGCGTGGTGTCGGTGGTCGGCGTTTATGGAATGCCGTATGACGCATTTCCGCTGGGACAGATTTTCGACAAGGGGATCACGATGCGCTTTGGCCAGGCGCCGGTGCAGAAATATATCGACGAGCTGCTTGGGATCGTCGAGCGGGGCGAGATTAAACTGGACGACATTATCACGCATCGCCTGCCGTTGAGTGAAGCGCCGCACGCGTACCAAATTTTCCGCGATAAGGAAGATGACTGCGTCAAGGTGGTCTTAACGCCGTAAACGTCGGATTTTAGACGCGGGCGCGCACGGCCGGCCAATCATTCGCCGTCCGACTCATCGCCTTTGATTTTCAGCGGCTTGAGATCATCCAACGGAAATGCTGGTAGCGGCTCGGTCAGCGGAAGTATCCACGGCGCGGGTCCCAGCGTGCGAGGCTCAGCGGCGAGATTGACGCCTGGATCGACAAAGCGCTGCGGGGTCCGGCCATTGAGCCAGGCCATAACCCGCCCTTCGACCCGCAATGGCTTCGGGCCCTGCCTCGGCAACTTCTCGGCCAGGAAATGCGCGAATTGCAGGATCATGTCCGGACGCGCGGCCATTTTCGCGGCCTGACGGCGGCTGAGAAAGGAGTGGGGGCTCACTTCTGAGCCCTGTCCGTTATTGTCATCAATCACATGAAAGCGGGCCCGCGCATTGCGCTGGTGGAGCTTCATCCGCCAACTGAAGCGATGGCCTTCGTAAGTCCAATCGGCCTGCCCCGGATAAAGCAGGTGCCGCAGCGGGACGAGAAGCTGGATCGCCGTGTAAGCCGCCACCAGACTCAGAACCAGCGTGCGATGCCTGGCCGGCAGTATTTCGGAGGCGACCGCGGGAGTTGATCCCATGCTCGAACGAAATCGAGAAAGCGCTCGTCGTGGCCAATCAGGCGAAAGGAAGAGCGTGGTCGCGGCAATCGCGAGCCACGGAAAAATGCCGATCTGGAAGAGCCGCGCATTGACGAGATGAAAGACCACCGCCAGGACGAAGGCGGGAATTCTGGTCCGGCGCCAAAGCAAACAAGGAACGATGAAAAGATCGAGCAAGAGGCCGCCGTAGCTGACGGTGTAAACCGCCCATTCGTCGCGAAAGAATCTCCCGAAGATTGGAAAGTCCGTGGTGCGGGCCATCCAGTTCCGCATCGGCTCGCCGCGGAGCCAGTCGGGCGAGATTTTTGCCACACCCCCAAAAAAATAGACCACGCCTATTTGCAGCCGGAGCAGCCAAAGCGTCCAGGCCGGAGCAATCTGAGAGCGGAGCCGCGGTCGCAGCCAGGCATCCAACGACAACGCACCATGCGCCGGCATGAAAATGAGCAGGAAGCTCAGAAGACAAACGAGATAGAAATGATTCAGGTAATTCGTTTGATCGAGGAGAAAGGAATAGGTGAAGCCGACGAAAAAAAGCGCGGCACTAACGCGGTAGAGAAATCCAACGGAGATGAAGAGGCCAAGAACACCGAGAACCGCCCAATGGATGTACATCCCGATGCCGGGCCACGGGTGGACCCAGGAGAAACCGTAGTAGCTGAAGAAGAATTGCGGCTCGATCCAGTAACGAGCGATCCACCCGCGTTGAAAATAGCGGCAAACCTCCCAGGTCATGAGGAGGCCAAAGGCGATGCGGAAGAAAACCAGCGACGCGTTATCCACCGGCGCGAACGCTCGAGCCCGAAGACTGGCGAAAAAGGATCGAGTGGCGGTCATTTTGAAGCAGCGACCCGACAGTCCCGCAATCTTCAGGCCACAGCCCGGTTGGCTCCCGGCCTATTTTACGTCCGCGAGTTTTTTCAAGTCGACACGCTTAAGCCAGTCCTGGAGATCTTTCGCGTCCTGGCCCTGGGTTTCGATTTGCAAAACATAGCGTTTCGCCACCATCAGCCAGAGCGTTCCATGCTTTCCTTCATTCTCGAAAGTTTCAAAGCCCGGCATACCGTCAATCGTAAGGGCTTTTGTGTAACCTTCTGGGGTTGAGGTACTTAAATTCCAAGCGGCAGTTGTGTCTTTGACGTACTCCGGGTTCGCCGCTGAATCGAGAATGCTGATGGATGTAATGGGCGCGGTATCCGTGTCGCCCTTTTTGTAGTCGCGATGAACGGTGGTGATTTTGACGCCGCCCGCATCCTCGGTCGAGCCCTCCGGCTTATCCGCGGTCCAGCCCGCGGGTCCGTCCGGAAGCAAAGGCAGGAGTTTAGCCGCGGCCACGACCTCCGGAAGGAGTGGGGCGGGTTCTTCCTCGGCCCCTCGAACGCCTGGCGCGCCAATGACCGAAGCCGACAAAGCGATAATTAGGGCGACGATTTTCATTCCGGTTCGCGGCGAAGCGCCTGTACTCGATTGACTTTAATGAGGCCGTTTGTCAAGGACAGTCGCGCGGTCTAGACAGGTATTGAGGTTTGGAAACCGCCCCCTCGCCATCGCCATGATAGATTTTGAGATACGCACAACCACGGAAGCCGACGTTCCAATCATTCTTAGCTTGATCCGCGAGCTGGCCGATTATGAACGCGCGCCGGATGCTGTGGTAACGACGGAAGTGGGCCTTCGTGAAGTGCTCTTTGGCCCGAAGCGCTCCGCCGAAGTCCTGCTCGCGCTGGAAGAGAGCGAGCCGGTTGGGTTCGCCGTTTACTTCTACAGTTTTTCCACGTGGCTGGGCCGGCCCGGGCTTTACCTCGAAGATCTTTTTGTTCGGCCAAACGCTCGAGGAAAAGGTTACGGGCGCGCGTTGCTGGAACGGCTGGCCCATATTGCGCAAGAGCGTAGCTGCGGCCGGATGGAATGGGCGGTGCTCGATTGGAACGATCCGGCCATCCAGTTTTATAAGAAGCTCGGCGCCGAACCGATGACGGAATGGACGGTGTTTCGCCTTACGCAAGAGGGCATTGCCAGGTTGGCGGAATCGAAATCCTAACAGCAGATGCGAATACGAATTTACACCCGCGCAAAAGCGCGCACGGGGAATGTTCCCATCCCCTTTACCTTGACGGGCACGGCGTAGAAGTGCGCGCCGCGATCGGGCAGCGCGGCGAGACCGCAGAGATGCTCGACGATCGGAATGTCCGCGCCGAGCAGCGCGGAATGCACCGGGCGATTTCCATCGTCGGTGCAGTCGATGTTGAATGAATCAATGCCAACGAGTGTGACGCCCGCTTCCACGAGTTGCTGCGCGAGCTCACCGGTCAGGTAGGGGTGCCCTTCGAAATACTGATCGGTGCGCCAGTGAGCGTCCCAACCCGTTTGCACAAGCAGCGCCTTGCCCCGGAGCGTCGCGAGATCAAGGGGGAGCCGGTCGACGGCCCGATTGGGCCGCTTGGTCGCGCGGACTACGACGCAATCGAGATTAGCCAGTGATTCCAGCGCAAGCTCGGAGAGATCCTTGCCATGCGCGTAGCGATGGAAAGGACTATCGACGTAAGTCCCCGTGTTCGCGACCATTTCGATCTGGCCGATCTGGAATTCCGTCCCGTCGGCGTAACGTGCCCGGGACGCTTCGCGGCTGAGATAATCGCAGATGATCGGCGCGGGCAGACCTTTGTAAGTCACCATGCCGTGCTCGACGGTGTGGCTCAGGTCGACGAGGCGTGTCCCTACCAAGGGAGAGTCCGGCATGTTGGCAACGTGGCATCGGCGAACCCGCTTCGCCAGGTGATCCTGTAGCGGCGGTCTATGACCGCCGAACCGTTTGAATTCGGCGCTCATAGAGCGCCGCTACAGAAGAGAGTCAGCGATCCCACCTTGCGCTGATGGGTTATCAGCATAATCAAACAGCAGATGACGAGGATCGAGGATTACGCATTCCTGAGCGATACGCAGACGGCGGCGCTCGTCAGCCGCGACGGGTGCGTGGATTGGCTTTGCTTTCCGCGGTTTGATTCGGGCGCCTGTTTCGCCGCACTCCTGGGGGATCAAAAAAATGGGCGATGGAGGTTTTTCCCTGAAGGGGAAATCGCGGCGACGCGCCGCCGTTATCGCGGGGACACCTTGATTCTTGAGACGGAAATCGAAACGGCCGAAGGCGCGGTGCGCTTGATCGATTTCATGCCGCCGCGCGGGGAAAATCCTGACATCGTCCGGATTGTCGAGGGCCTGGGGGGTAGCGTGCGGATGAAGATGGAGCTGATTATTCGATTCGATTACGGCCACGTCATACCGTGGGTGCGCAACCGCGACGACGGCCTCGAAGCGATCGCAGGACCCGACGCCTTGATCCTGCGTACGCCGGTGGAAACCCGTGGGGAGGATCTGACCACGGTAGCGGATTTCGCCGTCGCGGAAGGCGATCGCGTCCCGTTCGTGCTGACGTGGTTTCCGTCTCACGAAAAGGCCCCGCGAGCCATCCATCCCGAACATGCCTTGCGACAAACTGAGGAATATTGGACCAGGTGGGCGAAGCGGTGCCATGCGCAGGAACCGTGGTCCGAGGCCGTGGTTCGTTCGCTCGTCACCTTGAAGGGCCTCACCTACGCGCCGACTGGCGGGATCGTGGCCGCGGCGACGACTTCGCTGCCGGAAGACATCGGCGGGGTGCGGAACTGGGATTACCGGTATTGCTGGCTGCGCGATGCGACGTTCACGCTCATCGCGCTGATCGAAGCCGGATACCTCGACGAAGCGCGATCCTGGCGCGAATGGCTTTTGCGCGCGGCCGCGGGGAGTGCGGCGCAGATGCAAATCATGTATGGCGTGAAGGGGGAGCGCCGTCTGGAGGAAATCGAAATCGACTGGCTAAGCGGTTACGAAAACTCGCGGCCGGTGCGCGTCGGAAATGCCGCGACGAAACAATTTCAGCTGGATGTCTATGGTGAAGTGCTCGATTCGATGTATCGCGCGCACACCGCCGGGATCGAGACGAATGAAACGGACTGGAAGCTCCAGGCCGCGCTGATCAATTTTCTCGAGACCAAATGGGAGGAACCCGACGAAGGAATCTGGGAGGTGCGCGGAGGCCGGCAGCACTTCACGCATTCCAAGATGATGGCCTGGGTGGCGTTCGATCGCGCGATAAAGTTGATCGAACAGTGCAACTGCAAGGACGGCGACAATCTCGAACGCTGGCGAAAAGTCCGCGACGAAATTCACGCGCAGGTGTGCGCTCAGGGATATAACGAAACGAAAAAAGCGTTTACGCAGTTTTACGGATCGAACGAACTCGACGCGAGTCTGCTCATGATGCCGCTCGTCGGTTTCCTCCCGGCGACAGACGAGCGGGTCCGGAACACGATCGAAGCGGTGGAACGTGAACTGATGGAAGGAGGTTTCGTCCTTCGCTATCGGCCCCAGGCGAATAATGTGGATGGGTTGCCCGGCTCCGAAGGCGTTTTTCTTCTCTGCACCTTTTGGCTCGCCGACTGTCTGCATCTGATCGGCCGAACCAAGGACGCGCGTGATCTCTTCGAGAGACTGCTCGCGCTCCGGAATGACCTCGGGCTCCTGTCCGAGCAATACGATCCGCATGCGAAACGGCAGCTCGGAAATTTTCCACAAGCGTTTTCGCATGTCGCGCTCGTGAACACCGCGCGAATCCTCGGAGAAAAATTGTAGCCTACGGGCCTCTGGCCCGTTTCCGGACCCCGGCCCCGCGGCCGCGACTACCGGGTGGGCGGCACGGCGTTCTGGAAATGACGTCGCAAACCTTGTAGCACTCGAACATGACTCGATGGCTCGTCCGTTGGTGGTGGCTGGCGGTCGCGCTGCTTTTCATTTCCGGCGTGGCGTTGAAGCTCAACGGCTCGTCGATCGGCCGCTGGCAAAACGTGCTCCGCGAGCCGGCCCCAATTCGCGGTTTGCTCCTTTCCACGGCGAAAAAAATCCGCAGCGACGAGTGGGTCGTTTGGACCCCGTCGATTCTCTCGCAGGCCCGCCAAACGCCGCCCTTCCCGATCGAGAATTCAAGCCTCGGTTACGGCCGGGCGCCGCTCCTGATGAGCGTTCCAGTAGCCTACTACACGACGTTTTTTCGCCCCCAGCTCTGGGGTTTTTTTCTCCTCGATCTCGAACGGGGCTTTTCCTTTTACTGGTGCACCAAAATCTTCGGCTTGCTCCTCGCGTCCGGGTGGCTGCTTCGCCAGCTGGGAGTTCGGAGCCGCGGCCTCATCGCGTTCGGGGCGGCCTGGATTTTCTTTTCCAGTTTTGTGCAGTGGTGGTTTTCCTCGCCGGCGATGCTGCCGGAGATGGTGGCGAGCTGGGCCATCTGCCTCGTCTGCGCGCTCACGTTCTGGAAGGAAGCGAATCGCTGGAAATTGACCCTCGCCGCCGCGGGCTTCGTTTTCTTCGGCATCAATTTTATTTTGTGTCTCTACCCGCCCTTCCAGATTCCCTTGTTGTTTCTGGGGCTCGCGGTGCTCGCCGGGCTCTGGATGGAGAGTCGAAAGAGCGACCAGCCTTTTCGGACGTGGCGCGGTTTGCTCCTCATCGCCGTCTCCAGCGGCGTTATCCTGCTCACGCTGGTTCCTTTTTGGATCGAAACGTGGCCGACGCTCCAAGTCGTCGCGCAGACTGAGTATCCGGGTCGACGGCACAACACGGGTGGCGGTTACGCCGTGTGGCAGTTGTTCGCCGGGCCAATCGGATTTTTTGAATCGGAGAATAAGGTGCCGCCGGATTTTCCGAATATCTGTGAGGCGAGCAACTTTTATCCCTTCTGGCCGTTGGCGCTGCTGGGCGTCATCGCGGCCCGTGTGCGATTCCGAATTTCCATTCCGCCCCTGCTGGCGATGCTGACGGTGTTTATCGCCGGCTTGAGCCTTTATTGCGTTGTGCGCCTGCCGGAGTGGCTCCTGCAAGCGACCCTGCTCGCTCACGTCCACGAAGCGCGGGCGCTCCTGAGTATCGGACTCGCGAACATTATCCTGGTCTGCCTGTTTCTCGATCGTTACCGCCAACCGCTCTTTGGGAGATACTGGGCGCTGGGCGGAGCGCTCGCGGCCGCCTTGGGGATCGGCGTCCTCTTCTACGTCGTGAACGCGCGGGGGATCGGATTCTTCGCAGATCGTCTCTACCTCACTGGGCTGTTCGTCGCGAACGCCGTCCTGGTGACGCTGTTCTTCTGGGACCGCGCCCGACGGTGGTTGCCGCCGGTGTTTGCGCTTCTTCTGGTCTGCAGCAACGGGCTCATCAATCCGATCATGAGCGGTCTGGGACCGCTGACCGAGTCGGCCGCATTTCAGGAAGTCGACAAAATCCGCGCCGCTGATCCTGAGACGAAGTGGATCGCCTATGGAGACTACCTGACCGGACAGTTGGTGAAGGCGACGGGGGCGCCGGTGTTCAACGGGACGAAGATCGTTCCCGACCTTCCATTTCTGCGGCAATTGGATGCCAAGGGGGCGTACGAGTCAGTCTACAACCGCTATGCGTGGATCATCTGCGCCGTTCGGGTTCTTCCCGAGGAGGTCAGTTTCTCTCTCCTTCAGGCTGAGTTTTACACCGTCCACCTGCCGCCCGGCCTGCCAATCCTGCGCGATGCGGGCTACCACTACTACGTCTTCACGGGAGAGTGGCGCGACGCCTTGTTTTACGATTTCTCGCTCGTCGCGAAAACCCCTTCGAACAACCTCTGGATCTACCGCCGGGCCGAAGACACTAACCCGTTGGCGTCCGTCTTGAGCTTAAGCCGTTAAACCGCGCCGATCTGCACGACGCGCAATGATGTTTTCGCCGGTGACGATTTGCCGGGCCCAACTGCCCGCTTACGGGTTCAGGGCGTAAAATTCGATGAGACCGATGCCGCTCGCGCCGTCCTGGCCCTGAACAATCGCGGTATAGAATGCTCCATTGGCCGGCAGCGTCGCCACAATCGCCGACTCCAGATTGTTGTTCGGCGATATGCCCGTCGCGATGATTTCCTCTTCCTGATCGCTTCGCCAGTTGTCATTGAAGGCAATCAGCGCGCCATTGCTGTCGTGCAGGCTGAGGGTCGGGTCTGCCAACGTTCCCGGCATGGGCAACGATGGGCCCATGGCCCGCGCGATGACGCTCAGCGGGTTTTGCCCCAGGATCATCAATCCCCCAATCAGGACGTTGTCCCCCGTCTGAACAAGGCCGCGCGTGGAAATGTTGGCCGGCTTCGAATCGAGGATGGGGGCCAGGTCGTAGACTTCCACCAGTCCGACGCCGGTCCCGTTGTTCACCCCGCGAACGATGGCCGTGTAAGCGGAGTTTTGGGCCGGCAGGGTCGCCACGATGGCCGATTCCAAGTCGTTGCCGGGCGGAATACCTGTCGCGATGACCGAGGCCTGCTGATCGCTCCGCCAGTTGTCGTTGGACGCAATCAGATTACCGGAGGAATCACGCAGCTCGAGAACAGGATCGGCGAGCGTTCCGGGAAGGGAGGAGAGCGAAGGGCCGATCGCGCGCACGATAATCCTTTTGGGCTGCGTGCCCGTGATAATGAATCCGCCGATGAGAACGTCCTCACCGGTTCCCACCCGTGCGCGCGTGGAAATGTTGAGCAACTGTCCCGTGGCCAGGATGGGCTGAAAGCCGGAAAGCGAAATGGAGTTCGGCGTGTAAGAGACGATAAACGACCCTCCACCGTCTATGGTGGGGATTCGGCTTCCATGGGGAGCGTTGTTGAAAGTGCCAGTAACGCCGTTGTCGGCGTTTACCACCAGAAATGTCGCTGTGCTGGAAGGTGCTCCCGGATCTGCAATCTGGAGGGTGCCGCCGGCGGTGAATGTGTCAGTGACGGAAAAGTATCCACTACTCCAATTTTGCGGGATTGCTTGAAACACTGAGTTCGACGAGAGATGGACGGCGCCGTTCACGATGAGAGCGTCCGGTGCAAAAACTCCGCCGTTAACCGTCAGATTTCCCTCGAGATAGGAGGGTTGCACGATAAAGGCGTTAAAACCTGCGGTGGAGAAGGAACCTCCGTCGACCACCATGTCCCCGGAAAAAACCGCGTACGCGAAGTAGGTGGTGCCTCCTGTTTGATGGTAGGTATGGCCTCCAGTTAGTTTGAAGTGCCTCTGCGCGATATTCATTGGCGGATCGCCGATGATGTTCACTGTTCCCTCGTTCGTGAAATCAGTGGCTAGAATGAAATCTTTGTAGCTGCCCACGGTGAACACGCCGGCGGGCAGGTTGTGGGCGAAGTTGCGCAACGCGCTATTTCCATTTTCATCCAGAATTTCCGCGTTCCCGGAGAGCCCGATCGTCGAAGCATTATTAACGATGTCGGCGCCGTGAAAAACGAAACGAGCCGGGTAGCCGCCCTGTCCACTGACCCGATAGGTGCCGCCGGTTAGCGTGCGGGCGGTGGGGTCGAAATTGGTCAGCGATCCCTCGATGGCAAGGGTCCCGGGCCCGATGATCATAACGCCATCATTGGTAAAGTCTCCGGCAATGGAAAAATCGCGGCCGGAGACACTGAACTCGCCGGTCAATGTGTTATGGGCGAAGTTTCGCAGCGCATCGTTGCCGTTTTCATCCGTGATCTTTGCCAGCGGGCCGCTTATTCCCAGGATGGTGGCGTTGTGAACGATGTCGGCCCCGGCGAACTGGAATACAGTCGGCTGATTCGATTCCGTAGAGCTCCCGCCCACGTGGTAAGTTCCTCCGGTCAGCGTCTGCGAGGCCGAGTCGAAGTTGGTCAAAGGGCCGAGGATTCTGAAAAGGCTGGGTTGATTGAGACCGGAGGCGATCGACAACTGTCCGTCGTTGGTAAGAGGTCCCGGAACGGTTAGGTGATGTCCCACCAACCCAAGGCTGGAACCGCCGTCGATATGGGCAAGGTCGCGGAGCGCGGCATTTCCAGACTCGTCCACGATCCGCGTCATCGGGCCGCCGAAGTACACGTGGGAGTTGCTCAAGGCTGTGACATGGGCGCCGTTGAATTGCACGGTGGCCCAGCCCGCGTTCGTGTTGTTATTCATTACGGAATAATGGCCCCTCAGAGATCCGCCGGAGAAGCTGGAGAGCGAGCCGGCTGCAAACGTGGTGCCCGCCGGCAACGACGAGGCAATGAAGATGTGGAAGTCGTTCGCCGTGGTGGAACCGAGAACGGTGAGGGAGTGGTCTTCCGCGAGGTAGGTCCCGGTCATCATGAGATCTGAAATCGTCGCGTCCACATCCATCCGGACGAATCCGGGTATGGTGACGTTGTAGATTTTTTCCGGCGAATTGTTTGGCACTTCGGGAGGCGACCAATTGTTTACATCTCCGTAGTAGCCAGGGTGGTTCGGCGTGAAGACTGAGTTGACGATCATTTGGGCGGACGCGAGTTGGACCGCGGCAAGCGTCAGGAACAGGAATAGTGCGGGGCCAAAGGAGGGCATGCCCCAGCGTACGGGGGCCGGTTGCTCCACGACAAGCTTATTCCTTGGAAATAGGAAAAGCTCCAGCCGGGTTGAATCGAAAACGTCAGACGCTCTGCACGAGGCGCTTAATGATGTCTTCGCCGGTGACAATCCCGATCAGCCTTTTTTGCGAATCGATCACGGCCGCCAACCCGAGGCGTGCCGCGCGAAGCCGTTGGATAATGCGATAAGCGGGCTCATTGTCCGCCGCAGTAACAATTCGCCGAGTATAACTGGCGAGAGATTCGCGCCGCGTCTGATCGAGTAAGATATCGAGAACGTTCACGATTCCGACGGCCTGTCCCTCAGGCGAAATTACCGGCAACCGATCGACGCCGGTCTCTGCGCTGAGCTTTAAGACTTCATCAACCGGTGTATCCGGCCGGATGGATCGGGCTTTCTCGAGCGGCACCATCACATGGGCCGCGGTGAGGTTTCGAAAGTCGACGACGTTGTGGATCATGGCGCGCTCGGTCGAGGTGAGAGATCCTTCGCGCTCGCTTTGCACGGCGATCTGCTTCAACTCCTCGCGCGCGACAAAGAGCCGGGCTCCCTCGCTGGCTTTGCGCGGAATGAGCAAACGCCCAAGCCGCTCGCCGATTTCCAAGACCGGCCAAAGAACGATCGACACGAATTCGAGCACGCCGGCCAAAGCCGCGAGGGCGCGAAAGGGAAATCGCCGGAAAAGAGACTTGGGGAGAACTGCGAGCGCGAAGAGATAAATCGGGAGCGCGATCAGGATCGACCAGAAAAACCCCGCGTAACCAAATGAGGTCACGAGCAGTTTTGTGAACAGGAGCAAACCGAGAATGTCCGCCATGTTAGTGACAAGCAGGACGGTGATGAGCAATCGTTCCGGCCGTTGCATGAGCCGTTCCAGACGCAGAGCGGACGGTTTCCTTTGCTTGACGTGATGGCGCAGCCGCACCGGGTCGATCGAAAGCAGCCCGGCCTCGATTCCTGCGAAGAAAAAGGAGACCGTCCACAAACCAAGAATGAGCAAACCGTAAATCATGATTCGACCGCCCCGTTATCGATTGGTTCGTTGGAGTCCGTAAAGCAGGCGGTTTTTTCCAACAGGATTTCTTCGATTCGCTTGCGAGCTGTGCGCCGAATCGTGATGGCAAGACGTGGCATTTCGAATCGCGTGCCCGAGGGGGGAAGGTAGCCGAGCCGGTTAAAAACGAAGCCGCCGATCGTGTCGATTCCTTCAGCCTCGATTTCGAATCCCAAATGTTCACTGAGATCGTCGAGCCGGGCGTTGCCGTTCACAAGGAAGCGCCCGTCCTCCAGCGGTTCGATGTAGAGTTCGGCATCGCCCAGCGGCGCCGCGTCGCTCATGATTTCCTCAATGATGTCGGAAAGCGTGACGATGCCTTCCGTGCCACCGAATTCATCCACTACGATCGCGAGCCCTTGCGGGTGGCTCAGAAAACCGCGCAGCAGGTCCATGGCTTTCATCGTCTCGGGGACGAAGGAGGGTGCGTTCAAAGCTTCGGTGTAGTGCTCAGATGGATTGAGGAGAAAAAGCCTCACGTCCAGCACACCCACGATCTGGTCGGGCGTCTCCGCGTAGACAGGGACGCGCCGATGCCGTCTTTCTTTCAGTTGGGCGATGGCTTCTTCATTCGTCAGCTCGTCAGGGAGCGCGAACGTATCGACCCGGGGCGTCATGCAATCCTTGGCCGTTTTGTCTCCCAGCTTGATGATCTCCTGGATCATTTCGCCTTCCGCCTCCTGCAACGTTCCCTGCTCTTCGCCCATTTCGACGAGCGTTTCGAGTTCTTCGTCGCTCAGGCGCGGTCGATTTTGGAGATGACGCGGCGTAACGCGATTGACGAGGGCCGTACTGAGCTTTTCAAGCAGATGTCCGACGCGGTCAAGGAGGGGCATCAAGGCTTTCAAAGTGAACACGCCCATGGCGGAAAGGCGGTAGGGAGCTGAGAGCGCGAGGAGCTTGGGGATCAAATCACAAAGCAAAACGACGATCGCAAAGATAACCGTGGCGGCGAGCCACTGGGGAACGCGGGCGGCGAGCGGTCCCTCCCAGATCAGCAATAGGCAGAGGACGATCAGGGGAATGTTGACGAGCGCATCCGCGAGCAGGAGGACGTTGAGGAGCCGTCGCGGGTTGTCGCGGAAGACGCCGATGAAGTGCTTCAAGGAGGGATGCTTTTCCTCGAGCCGGCGCAGCTGATGGGACTTGAGGGAGAAGAGCGCGGTCTCGAGTCCGGAGAAGAGTCCGGACCAGAAGATCAGGATCGCGATGGAAAAGAGAAGAAGGGTAAGAGCCGCCAGCGTCATTTTTCGCTGCGGCGGCGGTCGTGCAACCGTTCGCCCTCCCGAAGACTGAAGCGTGCTCGTTTGCCCATCATCGCAGGCGCCACCAAGTTAGGGCCTTCATGAGTAAAGGCGAGAGAATTTCCCAGTTCGTCCAAACGCTGGGGGGTGGCGAGGCGAAAGCAGCCAGCGGGGCCATCGCCGATCACCCCTATTACCGCGCGTTTTTTCACTGCTGGAACGAACAACGATACTACGAGGCGCACGATGTTCTCGAGCAGGTCTGGCTTCAGAGGACGACGACCCCGGACGATGCGCAATATTTTAAAGGATTGATCCAGGCCGCCGGCGCTTTCGTTCATTTGCAAAAGCAATTCGAACATCCGACTCATCCGAAACATGGACGGCGCCTGGCTCCGGCCGGACGGCTTTTCCGGCTGGCGGAAAAGAACCTGGCGCCGTTGGGGGCAGAACGGCACGGGTTCGATTTGGTGGGATTTCGCGAAATGCTCAGCCGCCATGCGGCCGTGATCGCCGAGTCCGAGCACAAGGTCAATCCGTGGTCCCCCAAAACGGCGCCACTCGTTTCACTGGAGTAGGTGCGCTCCCCAGATTTGGGGAACCGCTCAGTTCCCAAAGATCAATTTGCAGCCTGCGAGAACAAGTACGGTGGCGAGGATTACGGAAATTGTGCGCACGGGAAAATGCCGGCTGCCCAACTGTGAGCCGAGCGTGCCCGCGATCACAGCCGCCACCGCGAGGATCCAGGCGAAGGAAGGAACGGGCCGGCCGCTGGAAACGTATCCTGCCAGACCTGCGACCGAGTTAAGGAGGATGAACAAAGCCGAAACGGCGGCCGCGCGACGGATTGAAGCCCAGCGGCAAAAAAGGAGGAGCGGTGTCAGAAAAATTCCCCCTCCTGTTCCCGTCAGGCCGGCAAGTAAACCGAGGCCGGCCCCAATTCCGACGGCGCCTGAAACCGGCGGGAGGGTGATGTCTGGCGAATCGATCTGACGAAAAAACAGACGGGCCGCGGAAAATAAGAGGACGGCACCAATCAGCACTTTGAAGATCGACGTGGGCAATTGCAGGGAGCCTCCGAGGTAAGCCGCCGGAAGACAAAGCAGTGAAAAAGGCCAGAAGAGCCGCCACGAAAAATGTCCGGCCCGCCAGAATTGGAACGCGGCAATGGAGGCGACCAGGATATTTAGAACAAGGGCGGTAGGCCGGATGAAATTCGTGGAGAGCCCGCACAGGGTCATGACAGCGATGTAGCCCGAAGCGCCGGCGTGCCCGACTGACGAGTAAAGAAAAGCGACGAGCGTGACTCCAGTGAGGAGGAGGATCAGATGCGTGTTATCCATGCATTTTTGTCATGTCGAGCGAAGTCGAGACATCCCTCGCTCCTTTCCGATCAGATAGGGCCGCAGATTCCTCGACTTCGCTCGGAATGACAAGAAGGACGGCTGAGGCTAAATTGCCAAATGCCATCGTCTTCTGCTCTAACCAACCGTCCAGAGGACTCGCAAAGCAAATGAACCGGCTTGAACGCGAGAAGTCGCCCTACCTCCTCCAGCACGCGCACAATCCGGTCGATTGGTTTCCCTGGGGCGAGGAAGCATTTGCCAAGGCGCGTCGTGAGAACAAACCGGTCTTTCTCTCCATCGGCTATTCGACCTGCCACTGGTGCCACGTCATGGCGCACGAGTCTTTCGAGAGCGCGGAAGTGGCGGCCATCATGAACCGCGAATTTGTGAACATCAAAGTCGATCGCGAGGAGCGGCCGGACGTCGACCGCGTCTACATGACCTTCGTCCAGGCTACGACCGGGGGCGGAGGCTGGCCGATGAGCGTTTGGCTCACGCCGGACCTGAAACCGTTCGTGGGCGGCACCTATTTCCCGCCAGAGGATCGATACGGCCAACCCGGGTTTGGCAAAGTGCTCGAACGCATCGCGGCAGCCTGGAAACAGGGGCACGAAAAAATCGGCGAGCAGGGGACAAGAATCATCGAAGCGCTGTCGCAGGCCCAGACCGCAGGCGAGGCGAAGCCCACCCAACTTGGCGTGGCGACATTGGACGCGGCCTATCAACAGATCGCCCGTAGCTACGACGCTCATGAAGGAGGTTTTGGCACGGCGCCAAAATTTCCGCGGCCGGTGACGCTCAATTTCCTGTTTCGGGTTTACGCGCGGGCGCGCGAATCAGCCAGCGGCAAGCACGCGCTCGAAATGAATCTCTTCACGCTCCGCAAGATGGCCGCTGGTGGAATGCACGACCATCTCGGCGGCGGCTTTCACCGGTACTCCGTCGATGCCTTCTGGCACGTGCCGCATTTTGAGAAAATGCTTTACGACCAGGCGCAACTGGCGGTCGCCTATCTCGAGGCGTTTCAAATCACGCGCGAACCGCTCTTTGAAGAAGTCGCTCGCGATATCCTCGATTACGTCCGACGCGATATGACCGCGCCGGAAGGTGGATTTTTCTCCGCCGAGGACGCGGACAGTTTTTTCGAGCACGGGAAGCCCGAGCACGGCGAAGGAGCTTTTTACACCTTCAGCAGGAAGGAACTCGATGGGGCGCTCGGATCGGCGGCGGAGATTTTCAATTTTCATTACGGCGTCCAACCCGATGGCAACGTGCCTCCCGCGGCTGATCCCCATGGCGAATTTACCGGCAAAAACATTTTGATCGAGTTACAGCCCGTTAAGGAAACGGCGAAGCATTTCAAGAAGGAGGAAGCGGAAGTGCGGGATCTTTTGGCCAGATCCCGCGCAACTCTGCTGTCGCTCCGCTCGAAACGTCCGCGGCCCCATCTCGACGACAAGATCATTACGGCTTGGAACGGTCTGATGATTTCCGCTTTTGCCCGCGGGTCGCAGGTTCTGGACGACCCGGCCTATCTCGAAACGGCGACCAGGGCGGCGACATTCATCCGCACTCAGCTCTATAACGCCGCGAGAAAAGTGCTGGTGCGAAATTATCGTGAAAGCCGGAGCAAGGTGGAAGGATTCGCGGATGACTATGCGTTCGTCATTCAAGGGTTGCTCGATCTTTATGAAGCCTCTTTTGATGTGAGCTGGCTTCAGTTCGCGATCGAGTTGCAGGAGACGCAGGACCGGCTGTTTCTTGATGAGGAGCGCGGTGGTTATTTTAGCGGCACCGGCCAGGATCCGAGCATCCTTCTCCGCCTGAAGGAGGATAACGACAGCGCGGAGCCCGCCGCGAGCTCAGTGGCAGCGTTGAATCTCCTGCGGCTGGCGCAATTCCGGAATGACCAGCGATGGTACGAGCGAGCGGAGAAGACCGTCGACGCCTTCAGTCCCCAGATTGGCCATTTTCCAAGCGCGATGCCTCAGATGCTGGTCGCACTCGGTCTGACTCTAAGCAAGCCATGGCAGATCGTCATCGCAGGGAAGCGCGGCTCGAAGGAAACAGGGGCGCTTCTCCAGGAAGTGCATCAACATTTCTTGCCGAATAAGATTCTGCTCCTGGCAGACGGCGCCGACGGCCAGAAATACCTCGAAGAAAAACTCGAGGCGCTTCGGGAGATGAAGCCGATCGAGAAGGCTGCCGCTTACGTTTGCGAAAACTTCGCCTGTCAGGCGCCAGTCACGGATGCGCCTGCTTTGGGAAAGGTGCTCGCGAAGCAGCCTTAAGAAGTGCCGGGAAGGCTCCCGACGGCTTCGCTCTTGCTCGTTGTGATTTTATCGGTCCACGCCAGCACAAAAGCGGAAACGACAAACGTAAGGTGAATAATGACCTGCCAGAGAATCACCTTGCTCGAAAGCCGCTCTGCTTCGATGAAGGTCTTGAGCAGGTGGATGGACGAGATGCCGATCAGCGCGGTGGCGAGTTTCACCTTCAGCACGCCGGCGTTCACGTGCGACAACCACTCTGGTTGATCTGGGTGCCCTTGCAGATTCAGGCGCGAGACAAACGTTTCGTAACCGCCCACGATTACCATGATGAGCAGGTTCGCGATCATCACCACGTCGATTAATCCGAGAACCGTCAGCATGATCTTAGTCTCTTCGATCCCGGAGGCGTTCTGAAGGAGATGGTAAAGCTCAATGAGGAAATGGTAAACGTAGACGCCCTGCGCCACGATCAGCCCGAAGTAGAGCGGCGCCTGAAGCCAACGGCTCAGGAAGATGAAGCTGCCGAGGGTTTTTTGGGAGTGGCGAATTTGGGTTGGCATCGAGCGGCGAATCCCTACAACAGCGCGAAGTTCTTTGCAATTCTCTGCCGCCACGGCGGTGGCTCCACCGAGGCACCGAAACTCTAGCCAGACTTCTCGGTCCCGTTGTCGAATTTTGCCGTCGACATCGGGAGTCTTTTCCGCCGGCGCAGGCGAAGCCAGTTGTTCCAGGTTTTGCGCATACTATCTCTCGGGGTCAGGTAGTGCTGATTGAGCCGGGTGCTCTTGACGAGCTGGGCGACGATTCCTTGGACCGAGAAATTTTCGGTATCCAGAATCGTATAGGCGGTGCCGATCGCATCCGCGTGGTGGGCGTCACTTGAAGCGGTCATCGGGAGGCCGCGCAGCTGCGCGTATTTGAAAGCGTAACGATTATAGCGGCGCAGGGTGGTGGCCGCGTTGAACACTTCCAGGGCATCGATCGGCAAAGTTTCCAGGACGGGGAAGCGAATCCCGGCGCGAAATAAGTCGTAGGGATGCGGTGGGATCGCCAGGGCGCCGCGTTCGTGAATCATTTCACAGACTTCGCGGGCCGGTTTGCCTTTCAGATACGGAAGAGTCGCGCCGATGCAAAGCAGGTGGCCTTCCGCCGTGGTCACTTCAACGCCGGGAATAATCAGGAAATTATCCACCGGCAAACCGTCCTCGCGCATCAGGCCCTTCTCTAGAAGGTAGGCCACCGCGTCGCAGGTGTTGTGATCGGTGATCGCAATTCCATGGAGCCCTTTCTCGCGCGCTACGGCGATGTTTTCCTCGGGGCTCGACACGCCGTCGCCCGAAAAGAACGTGTGCGTGTGCAGGTCGATGTTGAACGGCATTGCGAGGAGGCTAGTTTGCC
>Ga0190272_10000101_pt1 | contig 57631 bp, 42 predicted proteins | sample Popmic504T_FD_133746 | JGI IMG/M metagenome (GOLD analysis project Ga0190272, IMG submission 133746) | Populus adjacent soil microbial communities from riparian zone of Shoshone River, Wyoming, USA - 504 T | ecosystem: Environmental > Terrestrial > Soil > Riparian zone | place: USA: Wyoming...
CTTCGAACACTTGCAAGTCTTCCTTGCGAATCTCGTCGAGCGAGTGGTTAGCGTCGTCAGTAACAATCAGGTTCAGTTTTATGAGCCGGCCCGAAGTTACTCCTGGTTCGGGGACCGCCACACTCTGCGCCAGCGTGGTCGCATGGCCACCCCAAAGAGCCAACACAACTAAACCAGCGAGTATCAGTTTGGAGGATTTCATATTCGCTCTGGCTAAGCGGGGACCACTAAAATCACTTAACCTCGTGCACAATCTCGCCGCCGATCACGGTCATCGTGCAGCGTGTCTTCAATATCTCCGGCTCAGGAATCTTCATGATGTCGGCTGAGAGAATCGTGAAGTCAGCCAACTTCCCGACCTCAATCGAGCCGCGCTGTTTTTCTTCAAAGGCCGCAAACGCAGGCCAGATGGTAAACATTTTCAAAGCCTGCGCGCGCGTAACTGCTTCCTCCGGATGCCAACCCGCGCCGCTAAAGCCCTTCATGTCTTTGCGCGCGGTAGCAGCATAAAACTCTATCATCGGTTCGCCGCGCTCGACCGGCGCATCGGAACCGCCCGGGATTATCGCTCCGGATTTGATCAACGAAGACCAGGCGTAGGCGCCGGCGAGTCGCTTGATTCCGAGCCGGCTCGGCGCAAAGTGCAGATCGCCAATCGCGTGTGAAGGCTGCATCGAGGGAATCACCCCTAGTTTGGCGAAGCGCGGAATGTCTGCGGGATTGATGATTTGCGAATGCTCAATCCGCCAACGCGGCTCAGGAACCTTGCGCTGGCCGGCGGGCACGGCTTTGAAGGCCTTCTCGTAAGCATCAAGAATGAACCGGTTGCCTTTGTCGCCAATCGCGTGCGTTTCAACCTGGACGCCTTTGCGCAAAGCTTCCTCAAGAAACGGCCGCAGATCTTCTTCCTTGATGGTCATGAAGCCTGAAGTGTCCGCCTTGTCCGAGTAATGTTCCAGCAAGGCGGCGCTGCGCGAGCCAAGTGAACCATCGGCATAGAGCTTTACTGCGCGCACGGTCAATCGTTGCCCATGTTCGCCGAGGATTGGTCCTTCGCTGAAAAGCCGTTGCGCCTGCCTGCCGGGAGCTGACAGCGCCCGATAAACGCGGAGCTTAATTTTTCCTTCGGCGTAAAGTTTTCTCAGGAGATCAACTTCCGCATAGGTTCCACCTGCATCCTGGATTTGGGTCCAACCGAGTTCGACATTTCGCTTAACGCCAAGCAACAGTGCGCGCTCAGTTTCTTCGGGAGTTGGCCCAGGGATATGGCGCTGGACCAAATCCTGCGCGTTATCAAGCAGCATGCCCGTCGGTTCACCGCTCTTGTCTTTGGAAATCTCACCGCCGAAAGGATTGGGACTACTCTTATCGATGCCTGCGATCTTCAGAGCGGCGCTGTTTGCCACGGCGCCATGCCCGTCGGCGCGATCGAGGAAAACGGGATTGTTAGGTGCGATCTTGTCGAGGTCTGCGCGCGTGGGAAAAACAGCGGGTTTCCAAAAAGTTTCAATCCAGCCGCGCCCAGTGATCCAATCACCAGGCCTGGCCTGATCAACTCGCGCCTTAACCTTAGCCAAAAAATCATTGAGACTCGTGATGCCTTCGAGGTTAAGTGTTATCTCGCGAAAGCCTACGCCAAACAGATGATGATGCGCATCAGTCATCCCCGGCACCATCGTCTTGCCTTTGAGATCAACGACGCGCGTGTTCTGGCCCACATATCTTTGCAAGCCCGCGTTTGACCCGACAAAGACAATCCGGTCGGCCTTGATGGCTACAGCCTGAGCTCGGGGCGCGCGGGCGTTGACGGTGTAGATATTTGCGTTTTTGAAAACAATGTCAGCGGGAGCTGGCTGCGCCGCAGCCTGTGAAACAACAACAAGAGCCGATAGGACGACGACCAGAAGCCAAACAAAAACTTTCATATGTTTTTTTAACTAGCGCGGGACGGGATTACAAGAGCGACAGTTTTATATCACTTGCCTGCGAGAAATTATAGCGTCAACATCTTCTGGGACCGCGGGCGTCCCGCCCGCGCTCCTACTTAACGCGCCGCCTCAGCTTTTCCAGCACACTTTCGATTTGAACTATAATCCCCATCCAACCATCAGGCTGTCAGATACTTTCATTCAGGAGTCTTAGTCATGAAAACGGAAACACTACATTTAAACCCATCACTCGGCGCTACGACTGCCCATGTCGCGCGACCGGACACCAAAACGGCCGGGGCAGTTTTGCTCATTCAGGAGTGGTGGGGGATCAACGATCACATTCGCGACATCGCCGGTCGTTATGCAAACGAGGGCTATATTTGCGTCGCACCCGATCTCTATCGTGGCAGGTTGGCGAAAGATGCAGATGAGGCGGCCAGGATGATGCACGAGCTGGCGATGGAAGACGGAATTGCCACCATCGCAGCAGCTCTCGACGAAACGAAGCGCGTTTACAATGCGCAGAAGGTTGGGATCACTGGCTTTTGCATGGGCGGAACTTTTGCCCTCCGCGCAGCTTGCGAGGTAAATGAATTTGCAGCCGCCGCCCCTTTCTACGGCGACATTCCGGGCGACGAAGTTCTTCAGAAACTGAGCGTGCCCACGCTCTTCATCGCCGGTGCGCTCGATGCCTGGATCAATCCGGAAAAGGTTGGCACGTTAGAAGACGCGGCGCGGAAATTCGATCTGCCAGTGGAAATTGTCAGCTACAACGCCGACCACGCTTTCTTCAACGACACGCGCCCCGCCGTTTACAACGCAGACGCAGCAGCAGATGCGTGGCAACGTGTTCTGGAGCTATTCCGAAAACATTTAGCGGAGTAGGTCAGTACAAAAGGAGCGCCGAAGGCGCGGAAGAAAGTATCCCGGGCGTAAGCCCGGGGAATGGTGGCGCAAAAAAACTTTTTGAGCCCCGAAGGGGCGACAGGTATTCCGGATGAAACAGCTGTCGCCCGCAACGCGGGCTCTCTAATCTTTTTATCCTGGACGATCCGCGGGCTCACGCCCGGGGCTACCTTTTGCCGCGCCTTCGGCGCTATTGACCTGTCCAATCAGTGTATTGTTTCCCAAATCACCAAAGCGATTTCAGCCCTACTCAACTATCACCTCATCAATGAAGATCCAGGATTCCCCGCCTGCGCCGGGATGCCAGTCGGGGATTCGTCCGTAGCCAATCGCTTTGACGCGCACGTAACGTGCTCGTCGCGAAGGAATCTTCTGCACGAAGTCTTTCACCGAGCCGCCATCTTCTTTCTCAGGGACGTCATTCGCAATCGCGGCCGAGGGAGTGAAGTTTTGGCCGTCCATTGAGAGTTCAAATTCGATTCGTCGAGGCATCCAGATCCATGAACCTACGTCCTGCAAGAAGCCCGCGCCCAGTTTCCTTACCTCCTGGACCCTCCCCAGATCGATTACCGCCACGAGGTCCTGGCCCTGGTAGCCTTGCCACGCTCCAGTATGAAAGTTTCCGTTGCCCCTGACCCCATCAATCAGAGCCAAATCGCCGCCGGCAGCATACTGCGATGCGTAACGCGAAAAGAGGCGGATGCTCCAATCGTGCGGAATCTTATTAAAGACTGCTGAAGTGACTAAGCTCCTCGCTCCATTTCTGTCGATAGCGATTGCTTTCACAGTGGTCGTATTGCGGATGGCCAGAGACTTTTCAAAGACTTGCGAACTCGCGTCGGGTGGCGACCCGTCGGTGGTGAAGTGGAGACGTTCGCCAACTCCGCGCGCCCGGATAACGAATTCCATCTGGTCCTTGAAAGTGTTTGCCGGCGCCTCAATCAGAGGCACCGCTAGAATCTTCTCCGTTGAAATACTCGCCGTAGGGATGTCGGTGCTTCGTGAGCCCCAATCAACATTCGGCCGCGGGCCCATTTTAAAAACCAGCTCGCCGCCCTTCATTACATCGCTGTGCAAAAGATATGTGCGGCGATACGGTTGGCCATTGAGCGTAGCGCTTTGAATGTAAATATTCTTTGCTGAAACACCAGGCGCCTTAATCACAAATGCTTCGCCGTTTTCGAGATTGAAACGTAACTCTGGAAATAATGGAGTGCCGATCGCGTAAAGCGGTGCGCCCGGCGTGACCGGATAAAAGCCCGCCGCGCTCATCACATACCAGGCTGACATCTGCCCGCAGTCTTCATTGCCAATCAAGCCGTCGGGCGTAGGCGAATAGAATCCGTCCATTATTTGCCGCACACGCTGTTGCGTTTTCCACGGCTGGCCCACGTAGTTGAAAAGGTATGCCATGTGGTGGCTGGGCTCGTTTCCGTGTGCATACTGGCCAATCAGCCCGGTAATGTCGGCTTGCTCACGACCGGTCGTCTTGCTGTCCGTCGTAAACAGTTCATCGAGTTTCGCAGCAAACTTTTCCTTGCTCCCCAACAATTCAATTAAGCCGGAAACGTCGTGGGGAACGAAAAAGCTGTACTGCCATGAGTTCGCCTCAGTGAAATTGAAATCCACCTCGCGCGGGTCGAAGGGTATGATCCAGCCGCCATTTCGGCGCGGCCTGGCAAAACCTGTTTCGGGATCAAAAACGTTCCGGTAAAACTGCGCTCGCCGGATAAACGTTTGATAGTCTTCGTCACGGCCGAGCAACCGGGCCATCTCCGCAATGCACCAGTCGTCGTAGGCATACTCGAGCGTCTTCGAAACCGACTCGCGCTCGTCTTCCACGCTGATATAGCCGCGGTCCATGTAAGCACCGAGGCCAAAATGTTTCAGCTCAGCACTATGCTTCATGGCTACGAACGCCTTCTCGCGATCAAAACCGCTAATGCCCTTCATTGCCGCATCGGCAATCACGGAAACCGAGTGATAACCAATCATCGTATCGGTCTCATTGCCTGCCAGTTCCCAAACCGGAAGTCGCCCGCCATGTTCGTATTGCGCCAGAAACGTATTTATGAAATCAGCTGTGCGCTTCTGGTCGATGATGGTGTAGAGGGGATGCGCCGCCCGAAATGTGTCCCAGAGGGAAAAGACTGAATGGTTTGTGAATCCGCGGGCAGTGTGGGTTTGCAAATCTGTCCCGCGAAACTGGCCGTCCACGTCCATGAAAAGATTCGGCGCGATCATCGTGTGATAAAGCGCCGTGTAGAAATTCCTGAGTTGATCCTCGCTTCCGCCGCGAGCTTCGATCCGACTAAGCTCACGATTCCACGCGACTCCAGCACCGCGCTCGACCTCGTCGAAGTTCCAGCCTGGCAGCTCGGCATCCAGATTCCGCCGCGCGCCTTCGATGCTGACTGAAGAGATTGCAACCTTCACCAGAATTGGCTGGTGGTCGGCTGGAAAGCTAAACGTTGCCTTTACATTCTTTCCTCGCGCTTCTTTCAGTCTGCCGTTCAGCTTGCCGTCCATCGCGATCATGGATTCAAACGGCTGTGAAAACTCGGCCGCGAAATAGACAACCTGATCTTTGGCCCACGCCGTCGAGCGCCGGTAACCCTCAATGTGCGTTGCATCGATGACGCGTAAGGACGAATCGATCACTCGGTCACGATGGGCGAGATCCAGAATAATGCTCTGGCGAACGTCCCTCGGAAAGGTGTAGCGATGTAAGCCTACGCGATTCGTGGTCGTTAACTCAGCCTTAATATTGCCGTCATCGAGCAGCACCGAATAGAAACCCGGCGACGCTTTTTCATTTCGATGATTAAAAGGCGAGGCGTATCCCTTGTCCGTCTTGCCATCAACCAGTGCATCGACACTTGGAGTTCCGGCCATCGGCATTAGCAGGATGTCGCCGTAGTCAGAGATGCCGGTGCCGCTGAGATGCGTATGGCTGAAGCCGTAGATAACCCCGTCGGAATAGTGATAGCCGGAGCAACCGTCCCAGCCGCTCAGGCGTGTATCCGGACTGAGTTGGACCATGCCGAAGGGCATCGTCGCGCCGGGAAAAGTGTGACCATGTCCGCCGGTGCCGACAAAAGGATCGACATACTGCGATGGAGCGCGCTGCGCAGAGCCAACGCCCGGTAGAAACAACAACCCCAGCACGAGATGGCTAACGAGTCGCCCGAGTCGCATAATCCAACTAGTCTTTTCCTTCAGCGAACTGCTCCATATAGTCCTTCAGTTCAGTATGCTCACCATGGTCCGCCCAGCCGGCGGGAGTGCTGCCAACTTTTGTGTCCTTGATATTCAGATCGGAGCCGTGCTTGAGAAGAAATTCCACCATCGTGCGGTGGCCGTTGAGCGCGGCATAGTGCAAACCGGTTCCCGCAAAATCAAACCCGGGAGGAATAGCGTTGATCTCAACGCCCTGCTGCAACAGCAAGCGTGCAGCTTCGATCTGATTATGCATACAGGCGTAGATGAAAGCGTTGTTGATAACGCTCTGTCGATCGTTAGACCAACTGGCGATTTTCGCCTGCAGTTCTGTTTTGATCTTGTCAGGGTGGTTTGACTCTTCCAGACCGCCAAATGGCCACGCGATCTTGCCAGCCTCCGGTTTCAAACTGCCGTCACTCTCAAAGAACCCTTCGACCAAGTCTGTCCGGCCAAGGCCCGCTGCAAGACGGAGGTTATGAACAGTGGCGCCGCGTTCCAGCAGCAAAGCGATGACGTCCTGGTTATTCCAATACAACGCTTCCTCCAACGGCGACCAACTGCCGTCGCCGTTCAGTGCTGCTCCGTTTTCAAGTAACAGCCGCGCAATCTCGACGTTGTCTATACAGGCGGCGGCGCCGAGTGGTCCATTGATCTCAGCGCCCGCGTCGATTAGAGCCCGGGCCAGTTCAACTTTGTTCGAAAGGTGAACACCGTCGAGCGCCAAAGCCTGGAGCACGGTGGGATGGCTGCAGGATGATCGGGCAGTAGCCAGCGACGGATCCTGGCTCAGCAGGTCCCTGAGTTTCTGGAGATCACCCGCAATGATAGCGTTTAGTGCCGGATAAAACTTCGCGTCCATGTTTGAAATCTCAGATCTCAAATTTGAAATCTGAATTCTCCTTGCTTATCAGGATTTCAAAAATTCATTAACTTCAATTTTAGTAGGCAACGCAGTGCGCGCGCCGAGTGATCGACAATTGAGGGCAGCTACGGCATTCGCCAGACGCAAACTCTCCTCTACGTTTTTCTCACTCAGCAACCCATAAAGAAAGCCCGCATGAAAAGCATCGCCTGAGCCGGTCGTATCGCGGCACCCACCCGGAACTTCGAAGGCCCGCGATTCAGTAAACTGTCCTTCGCAATAAATCAATGCGCCCTCAACGCCTTTCGTTAGACCCACTATCCCGCAACCGTAACGAGCTTTTAGTTCCTCGAGCGAAGTGCGTTCATCTGTGATACCGGTCAGGCGACGAGGAAACTCCTTCGATGTAATGAGAATGTCGACCAGCGGGAGAAGTTCAGGCAGGCCCTCGTAAATATTGTCGACGTCCGCAGAGACAATTGTTCCGGCGGCGCGGGCTGCCTGGGCCATCCGCACGCAGGCAGGCGGATCATGCGCATCAAGATGCAGCACCCGACCCAGTGAAGCGAAATCCACCGGCGCATCGTCAAGTGTGTAACTCACGCGCTCGTCGCGGTCCCAGATTATGGTGCGCTCGCCGTTGCGGGCGTCGATAATGATGAAGGCGATCTGATTGCGCGCGCCTTCGATCACCTCCGCGAATTGCATGTCGACATTTTCGGCCGCCAGCTCCCCGAATCCAAACTTCCCTTCCGCATCAGAGCCAAAGCGGCCCGCATAGGCAGTCTTGAGTCCTAAACGTTGCAACCCAACCATGGCCGAGGCGGTTTGCCCGCCCGCCGCTTGCTGATGATCGAGAAGGCGGATCTTCGAATCAAAGTCCGGATACGCGGGCACGACGATCAGATGATCCACGGCATTGAGCCCAAAGCCGACCGCGTCAAATGCCTTGTTTATTGGAATGTCGAAAGGAAAATTCATGTCAACTACTGGGACCGCGGGCGTCCCGCCCGCAATGAGCGCGCAGCGCGAAAAGTACTCGGGCGAAATAACCTGGTGATCGAATTGCGCGCCTGCGGCGCGTTGCGGGCGCGCTCCCAGTAAAAAGCTTGGTCGATACATCGCTCCTGAGTGCGCTGTAGTGCTTTTTCATCAGTGCGTTAGAATATGACCTGCAAATCAATCAGCGGTAGTATCAATCAGTGACATTAGCCGAAAAACTCAAAGAAATTCCAGTTTCAGCCGGCGTTTACTTATACAAAGACAGCGCCGGCAAAATCATCTATATCGGCAAAGCGAAGCGCCTGCGTAGCCGCGTGCAATCGTACTTCCGCGAGGCGCGGCCTTTTGATCGCAAAACCGATGCGCTCGTAAGACAAATTGCCGACGTCGAGTTCATCGTTACCGACAACGAGGTCGAAGCATTAATCCTTGAAGCGACGCTCACCAAAAAACACAAGCCGCGTTACAACGTCAATCTAAAAGACGACAAGTCGTATCCGCATCTCAAGCTGACCATCAACGAGCCGTTTCCGAAAGCTGTAATCACCCGCCGGATACAGAAAGACGGCGCGCTTTACTTCGGGCCTTTTCTGCCGGCCAGCCTCGCTCGCAAGACGATTGACGTTATCAACCGCACGTTCCAGCTGCGCACTTGCGACATCGAAATTGACGGCAAGGCGCCGCGCCCGTGTCTCGAGTATCACATCAAGCGTTGTCTTGGCCCATGTGTGAAAGGCCTGTGCACTGCGGACCAATATCAGGAAGCTGTACGCGACGTGCGACTGTTGCTCGAGGGCCGTAACACAGAACTGGCCGACACCCTCGCAGGCCGCATGGACCAGGCGTCTACTGAACAACGTTATGAGATGGCCGCGAAGTATCGCGATCTGCGCAAGACAGTTGTCAAACTTTCCGAGCAACAAAAGATGTCCACATCGCCCGATCGCGATGTTGATATTTTCGCTTACTACCGCGAAGGGCAGCGTTTGGCGCTGCAACTCTTCACGATGCGCGAAGGGCACATCGTCGGCCGTCGCGAATTCTTCTGGGAAGACCTGTCGGAAGACGACTTCGATCCCGCGTCGTTCCTGAGCGACGTGCTTGCTCAATACTATTCGAGCGATTACGTGCCGAAAGAGATTCATGTACCCGTCGATTTCGAGGATCGAGAACTACTCGAAAAAGCGCTAACGGCGCGGCGCGGAAAACGTGTCAGGATCCATTACACCCAGCGTGGTGAGAAACGCGACCTGATCGATCTGGGCGAGAAAAACGCGAAGCTTGCATTTGAACAGCGCTTCCGCGTGTTGAAACCGGACATGAAACGGGTGCTGGAAGAGTTGCAGGAGACTTTGGAACTGCCGCGCTTCCCGGGGCGCATCGAGTCGTTTGATATTTCGCACATCCAGGGCGCGGAGAATGTTGCCGGCATGGTCGTTTGTGATAATGGAAAGATGAACCGCGCGGAGTATCGCAAGTTTCGCATCAAGACTGTCGAGGGGGCGAACGACGTCGCATCGATGCGCGAAGCTGTCGTTCGCCGTTATCGACGTTTGCTTGATGAAGGAAAGCCCATGCCTGATCTGATTATGATCGATGGCGGCAAAGCACAACTCAATGCCGCCGCAGATGCGATGGCTGAGCTTGACCTCGACGCCTTGCCGATGGTCGGCGTAGTTAAGCCGCCACAGCGTCACAACCAGGTTTCTTATTTGTTGGTCAAAGGACGCGAGCACGAACCGATCTTTCTCGATCCGCACTCGCTGATTCTTCGTCTGTTGCAAATGATTAGGGATGAAACGCACCGCTACGCGCTCAGTTACCATCGGAAGCGTCGCGAGTTGCGCGATTTCACTTCCGAGCTTTCGGCTATTCCCGGTGTTGGAGAGAAACGCAAAGGGCGCTTGCTGCGACACTTCGGTTCGATTCATCGCGTGAGCGAAGCGACCGAGATGGAACTGACGCCGTTTGTCGGGAAGAAGACCGCGCGCGAGGTCGTGGAACATTTCGCTCGTCAGCGCGCGTTGGTTGAAACGGGAATACCGATCTCAGCTGAGACCGAAACCGCTGCATGATCCATGTTCGACAAGCTTTAGCTTGTCGGCTGACGCGACAGTCTAAGTTTGTCGAACATCATGAAACTTTCAGGCAGCCCGCGAAGCGTGGCGACAGCATAAAGCCTGGGGTGGAGCGCAGCGCAACGCCAGGATCGAGTCAGAGAAACAAGAAGAGCCCGCGAAGCGTGGCGACAGCGATGTCTGGATAATAGCCGGCTTCTGCGCCGTCGCACGCTCCGCGCGCTAGGGTTGTTGTTTTCCCGGTTCCTGGGGTTGCGCTGCGCTCCACCCCAGGCTTTATGCTTTCACCCGCTTCGCGGGTTTGTACCGACACCTCACTTGTGTGAACCGGCACTACATTTCTGTTTTATCGCACCCCGATTGTGTGAACCGGCACTTATTTCTGTTTTATCGCACTCCGATTGTGTGAACCGGCACTACATTTCTGTTTTATCGCACCCCGGTTGTGTGAACCAGCCCCCCCAATCTCCAAATTTGGCCCGAAAATGCGACAACCGTCGGGATCGTCGGACGCAACGGCGCCGCGTAATCGCGATTTAGTGCAGTTTTCCCAGTGGCATCGAGTTTGCCACCCATAAGCGCGACAGGGGGCAACGAAAGCGAGTGCACAGGCCTCTTAGTCGCTTCGCATCGGTGCAATCCCAATTTTGCCCGATAAATCAAGGGGGGTCTGTTCCAGGGTTTCGGCTCACAACAAGGTGGCTTTACCTCATCATTCCTTCCAGTAATCAATAAACAGGAGAGTTTCATATCATGTATAGACTATTGTTTTTAGCTGTTCTAGTCGTTGGCTGCGCCTCAATGGCGTTTGCGCAGACCCCCGATTACAACAAGGTCGAATTTTTTGGCGGTTTCTCCCACAACCGCGTGGACACAGGGATTGACGATTCCGAGCCCGAGCTCAGCGACATCGTCAACGAACGCGAAGGTTTCAACGGATTCAACGCTTCAATCGTCGGCAATTTCAACCGCTACGTCGGCGTTAAGGGTGACTTTTCGGCCCACTTCAAGAAAAAGGACATCCCGCTCGGCGGCACCTCGGAGAGCCTCGACATCGATTCGACGCTGTTCCAATTTCTGGGCGGCGTTCAGATCAAAGACAACGCGAAGGAAGGCACTTTCAAACCGTTCGCTCACGCCCTCGTGGGTGCTGCGCGCGTGAGAAATAAAGTGAATTTCAGCGGCGGATTCTGCGCTGCTATCTTCCCATCGCCGTGTCCGGGAAACTTCACCGATTCGGAAACCGGTCTGGCCGCAGCAATCGGCGGTGGACTTGATTTCCGTGTCAGTGAACGAGTAGACATTCGCGCGATTCAGTTTGACTACAATCCGACGCGCACGTTTGATTCAACTCAGCACAACTTCCGTGTCGGAGTTGGAATCGTTTTCCACTAAACTGATTCGCGCTGTGTAGCGAACCAGGATGGAGCGGCACGACTGGTCCCGCCCGTGAATCACGCGCAGGATGCGGCTGCCACAATTAAAAACACCGCCCGGACTTCTTCGAGAAATCCGGGCGGTGCTATTTTCCAGGTTAGTTAAATCTGGTCGTCAGCCCTTGGGCGCATCACCTTTTGTTCCGCTAAAGTCGTAAGTGATGTGCAACCGCAGCGATCCTTCCTGCACTTCCGCGCGCACGTCCTTCACATTCGCCTTCACCGTTCCACCACTTGCTTTGATTGGCAGGACCATCTGCAGCTGCTGTGGACGAAGAATCTCAAGTGGGTTCACCCGACTATCAATTGCCGTCCTGACAAAGACAGTCACGAAGGTATTAGCAAACGGCGCAACGTTTTCCAGGTTTACGCCTTCTACATTTATCCTTCCATACAGCGTTTGCTTCGGCTGATCAAAGAAAAGCTCGATCGTGGTTTGCGCCCAACCCTTCAATGCGGTGCAATTACCCAGAAGGTTGTAGTTGCCGCTGAAGACGAGTGGGGCCGATATTTTTCCGCCCGCGAATTGCACCTGGGTTTTGGTGTCGTTGCCTTCGTGGGCCAGCGTGATCGTATTTGTGCAGCCTCCCTGGAAAGCGGCCTTCTGAATCTCACCACTTTCAAGCTGTGGCCCGGCGCTCGCCAGTTGAAATGAAGGTGGCCCCAGGTCTTTGAAGATGGTCCCCAGCAATCCGTCAAAAAAAGTATTACTTAACGAAATCACTACGGTCGCCGGCGGATCACCTCCGGCGTCGGGCGCCTTCACCGCAACTCCGGGAACGGCCTTCGAACTCGGACTTCCCAGGAGAAAGATTGTGACGCCCACACCAAACGCGAGGCCCAGTATAAGTATCAAAATGTATTTCATTGAGACTTCCTTATTGGGCCGGCGGCGAAGCCGACGCTGACGACGGCGAAGCGTTAGAGACCGGCGATGTCGTTGCCGCAGGAGCGTTCATGTTGCTGATCAGCATCTTGACCAACGCAGCTACAGTGTTTGTAAACGCGTCAATCTGCTGGCGCACTTGCTCCGGAGGCACTTCGTTCAATCCGGGCGGAATCTGAAACAGCGATTCGTCCACAGTGGTGGTGATGTCACGCATCTCGGCGACAACCTTCACGCCCTTCACCCCCTGGACGTTGCCACTCGCTTCCGAGTAAACCTCTGTCCGCAGCGGCAGGCCGGTTTCCTTGTCTACAAAAACAAAAGCCTCGCTCTTGACTGCGCCTGCGGATGTTGAAGTGTTGGTAGTCGTAGCGTAGCGATACTTTTCCGCGGTGCGGCCGTTGAGCGTTTCTTCTCCCACGCGCTCGACACCTTTAAGTTTCTCGATGTAGGAAACGATGTGCCCTGGGGTCATCATCTTCTGCATCTGGAAGCCCGTTGCTTCCTTGGTTAGCTCGGCATATTGCTTTCGCCCAGGGGCCAGGACTAAGTGTTTCCCGTCGTGGTCCAGGTAAATCAGATCAGAGCCATCCGGCAACTTAAACGCAACGCGGCGGTCCGCGCCGTTACGCGCAACTTCCGCGGTCAATGTTGGGATGCCGATGGTCTTCTGTCCGCCTTCAGTTTCTGCGCTGATTACCAGAGTCGCGCGGTATTTTTCCGGCTCCCGCGCGGCAATTAACGAAATCGACGCTGGCGAAGCAGTCATGTTTGCATTCGCCGGCAGCGTGTTGGTATTGACGGCCATGTTTGCGTTCGCGTTGGAATCCGTCTTCTGACAGGCGCTACTCGCCAGAGCCAGAAAGCCAATCGCCAGCACTGAAAAGGTTGATAGGACTGTTCTGAAGTGCGCAGTTTTCATGCTTGATCTCCGAAGAATTTGAGCCGTTGGCTCTGGAATTTTGAAGGGGGGTCTAAGAGGGGGATTCGTAGAATAACACGGCTGGGCCGGATGGTTAAGCTGATGCCGCCGGACTTCGTTTAAGCGTTGAAAGTGACTTACTACTGGGAGCGGACAGTTTTGATTGACTTGAAACGATTTTTGGCTTAGAAGCGCACTGCTCTTCCAGTTTCCATGCAAGTGAGTGTGGTCCATGAAACAAATTCCAGTTTTGCTTTTCCTTGGCCTTGTCCTATCGCTTTGCAATCTCGGCGACAAACTTAAGACCGCAGACAACTCGTCCGGCTCCGGTAAATCGGCATCCTCCGACTCGGAAGGCGACGCTGAAAAAGCGACGCCAAGCGCAGCGCAGATACAAGCTCTGGCCGGAGGAACAACTGCCAACTGGGAGAACCAGGGCATGTCATGGACTGTGCCCCCGAATTGGAAGGAAGCGAGCAAAGAGGGAAAATCGCTTCTCTGGCGCTCGCCTGGCGGAGGCGACGCTGCAAATCTGATCGTGAGTATCTCGCCGATGGATGAAAGTTTTCCCGCCGACAGCGGCATCAAGGCTTCTTACGATGGGGCTATGACGCGGTTCAAGAACCATGAGATTGACGAGCTCAAGTGGTTGGAAATTGACGGTTTGAAAGGCGTTCAGTTTCGCGAGTCTGATCCGGAAACGCCCGACGGCATTCGCCGAATGCAATGGTTGGCTTACCGAAAGTATGCCGGCCAGGTGCAGATGGTTAACGTAATGCTCTCGACCAGCGGCAAAGATTTCCTCAGGCACCAGGACGCGATGTACGGCGTGTTGTATTCGACCAAAATTGCGCACTAAGGTGAGCCGTTAACCCCACGCGGTCGAGTAGGCAGGCCTGGGTGGGATGCGGTGAGTAAGTGTCTGATCACTGATGCCGCGGTCTTATGCTCAGCCCAACCCACCTGCAACTGGTGGTACTGACCTAAGACCGCGGCATGTTCGTGTCTCCGTTAATTCTTCTTGATGTAGTTGCGGTGAATCCACGCGTCTTTGTTGGCCCGGTCACGAGTCTCAAAGACAATATGCTGCTCGTCTTCCGCAGTGACCAGGTCCACACGCGCGCTCACTTCCTTCTCGGTTGCTTTTGCTTTTTCTCCCTCTGAGAGAAATGATTTGGCGTGCTCAGGTTTGGCTGGCGCAAATTTGTCCTTTTGAAGTTCAGCGATTGCTTCAATCGCATTAGCCTTTAACAACTTGGGCCAGAGCTTTTTGAACAGGGAACTTGAGCCATAGACGTCTGCACTGTTTACCTTGCCGTTGATCGCAAACACATAGCCAATAACATCCTTGCTACCGTTTACGATATTTGACAGCGCCTTCACATAACTGTCGGCAGACTCGCGGACCTTATTGTTCTCGACCGCAAGTTGCAGGCTGGAAGCTGAAACAGGGGAATTCACGCGAGCGCCGACGTTTTGACTTAGTTTATCCTGTGCCGCCGAAACGCTCTGCCACACGCCTCCCTGCGAATTCGATCGCTTGGCCGCCAGCTTGATTTCTTTCGTCGAAACAACGTCAGATGAGCTGCTGAAAACTGCCGTGCGCTCATTGCCACGTCCGCTCCACCTGCCCTGCTCAACGCAGAAAGCGGCTATGGGCATTTTGCCGGACCGGCGCGGAACGATCAGATCAACGCCGATCATGCGATCCTGTTGACCGCCTTTGACGATGTCGCCCGACTGAACGTAGATATCCTCATCCGATATGTTCTGAATCGAGAGTTCGTTAACGCTTTTGGTCTCGTAAACCACCACCTTCTTTTGCACCATCGCTTCCTGGAGCGTCAGGAAAGTTTTGCCTTCAAACATGTTCTTGCCGTGAACAAGAAATATCGTGAGATTGTTATGCGTGAATGGACCGGAAAGGCGATAATCACCGGCCTGAATCTGGGTTGGCTTCGCCGGATGGCCCCCTTTTCTTCGTTGCGCGTTCATGATCATGCTTACGCCTGCCGCGAGCGAAAAAAGAACTACCCCGAGTGTTAACACAAAAGCCTGTTTTTTCATTTCTTCTCTCCTTAAGCCCAAAGGGGCTTCGCATGGGAGCGCTGCTTCCTCGGCAACTCTCTCGTTTTACAGGTTGGCCCAGTTCTCATTAATCCTTTGCTTCACCATCGATCTGTTGACTTCCAATAAGCACAACTCGGCCCTGACCACACATGGCCCACCCTGCAAGATTAAATTCCTTGACGGGGAGATCGATTGGGAGACGGCCCCTGGTATACCCCTGGAAGTCTGGGGAGACTATGGGCACTGGCCCTAACTGGTTGGTAGAACGAGAAGCGGAAGTATTCTTGCACTCAGACGATCACGTTGGCCCAGATCGTTGCCAAAGTCAGCTGAAGTCCTGGTTAATGAAATGGTGTATCGGAAAAGATTACTTTCTTGCGGGCGGGCTAGAAACGTTTCGCTTGCGAAAGTCATCTCAGGTAGGCATTCCAACCGCGTCGACCCTTCACCCTAATAGTCCGCCTGCGGTGACTCCCTCATCCCCCCTTGCTGGCGCTCGTCTTGATAACGGAATTCGAGCGTCAGCTATCCCCCAGGAAAACTTTACGGAATCGACGAGTAGGCGGGTTAGGCGAAATTTCGAATCAGAACGATGTCTCGGATCTTGGCACCACGCGAGGCCACGAGCTGTCCTTCGTTGTCCCAATCGTAGTAGAAGATTGAGTCTTCTGTGAAATTAGTGACTTGCGACGGAGGCGAACCATCGAGCGGTTGTCGCCAGACGTTGAAAACTCCGTTGTTGCGGTCGAGGAAATTGAGGGCCAGGCCGTCCGGCGACCAGCGGATCACCTGATGGTAAGGATAAGGAAGGGCAAACACTTTCAGCGGCGTGCCGCCATCGGCACTGAGCACCGCGATCTTCCACTTGTCCGCTTCATCATTGCGGTAGGTGCAGGCAATACTCTTTCCGCAAGGCGAAAGAACAGCCTTGATCGCGATTCCCTCATGCGTTAACTGCTGCGGCTGACCTCCATCGATTGAAATTCTCCACAGCGTGTTCCGGTCCTTGCCCTGAGGCGTGTAGACAATTGAGTCTCCCTCAGGAGCGATATAGGGGTAACTCTCACCATCTCCAAACGTCAACTGCTTCCTGTTTTTGCCGTCAGAATCAATTCGCCAAATGTGATGGATGCCGCCCTCGGCGGAGACAAACGTGACAAAGCGACCATCACGCGAAACAGAAGGAAACAAGCAACCATCGTGGGTGAGACGATTGATGTCAGTGCCGTCGACTTTCATGCTCCAAAGATCGGGCTGTTGGTTCTCTGTGGATGCGTAAAATACCCGACCGTCGCCAGTCACTGCCAGACCGTCAAAGCCTTCGGTGCGCCCTGAAGTTATGCGGCGGGGCGCCCCAGCCCGGGGTACCAACCAGATATTTGCGAGCCCGTCTGTCTGCATCGTCACGAGCGTCGTTGGATCCAGGGCGAGACTCAACTCTTCGTAGCTATTTGTATCGTTAGTAACTCGCTTTGCTTCGCATTCAGGATAGGGAAGCCGCCATATCTGAAGCGAGTTGGAGCTCTTGGCGGTAGCGGAAAAAAATATGCTACTGCCATCTTCATTCCATGCGACGGCGCGTAGGTCTTTCCATACCCACTCACACAATTCAACGGGTGAAGCCCTGTTAAGAGGCACCGCCAGCAACGTAAACTCGAGCTTATTACTTCGGCTCGCACCGACCGCGATCAACTTGCCATCAGGTGACCAGGATGGACTGGAAAAACTGAACTTACTTGGATGCTGTCTGGAAGCCACTTCCCTTTCATCTGTGCCCTCCACGTTGGCAACAACCAGCGCGTCTCGATGTTGACCGGGAAAACCGCGAATAAAGGCGAATTGAAGGCCGTCAGGCGAGAGAGCAATCGGCGAATCAATATTTACAACAACCTCTTGCGATTCCGCCGGCTCCCCGTTTACCGAAATGCGATGGAGCACGCTGACAGTATTGTTCGGTTGGGTGATTATGTAATAGAGGTGGGTGGCGTCTCGATTGAATCGGAGACCCCAGCATAGCGCCGTGTCTGACGCCAGCACCTGCCGCTTTTCACCCGTTTCAAGATCCCAAAGCCACAGGCTGTGATTACCGGCGTCAATCGGAACATAGGCCAATAAACGTGCATCAGCTGAAATTGCCACATCGAGGATCCGCCCGGCGTAAGTCAGGCGCACGATCTCCATCGAGGTGAATCTTTCCTGAATTGACTTGCCGTTGCCCTCGGTCTTGACCTGAGGAACAAAACGATAGCCACGCTTGGGTACCGTCTCGATAAACGCAGCCCCTATGTCAGTATCCCCCAACGCCCGGCGCAACGTTGATATCGTCACAGTAAGATTGGAGTCTTCAACGTCAGCGCGAGCCCAGAGCGTTTCCAACATTTTTCCGCGGGAAACTACTTTTCCGCCATTTTGGACGAGGAGTACGAGGGCTTCATAGGCTTTAACTGCTAGCGGAAGGATCACACCATTCTGCCGCAGAACGCGTTCAAAGGTGTCTAACTCAAAATCATTAAAGCTGTATTTGTCACCAAACGACATATTCAGTGGTTTTTTTTGATTTTTAATATTTTCTTTAGGACTTTCTCAGGCAAGTCCTTGTATGGTGGCATCTCCGCCGGGGAGGGATCACCCCCGCTATCGTGTTACCTCAATAATTCACGTCCTCCAGCTGCCCGCTAATTGCTGCACCCCAGCAATTAGCGGGCAGCATTGTATCTGCGCAATTAATCGAAACCAAAGAAATTCGCTATTAACCGCGGCAGTTTACCGTGACTCCAGAGCGGCGGTACCTCTTGAATTGCAATTTGGTACAGCATGAAGAGCGTGGCCGTCAGATCGGCTGAACGGCCACGCCCTTGGCGATTTGAACTCGACCCTCCCTGATCCGTCATCCTGTCGTCTTCTATCTCGCGAAGCGTCCCCTGTACTCCTGGGAGTTAAGAAATGCCTTAAGCTCTCTGCCTGCTCAAAGTTTCCCTGGAGCTGGTTGAGCTTGCCGAGCCGGAACTGGTAGCCGTCCGGATCAGGTCGCGGCGCAAGTAACCAAAGTATTGCATCCTCACAAAGGCCGCATTCCGCAGTGGGTCGACGTAACGCTCGTCTTCGGTCAGAACGAAGAAGAACCGCTTCACGTGTCAGTAGTAATGCACAAAAGGGCCATTTCATTTCATCCGGAGATCTTGCACCCGGATCTGGACGATGGTTCTTAGTGCTCAGACTTGCTGTAAAAATATGGCGCTGTTGATTGGGAAGCGCCGTCGTTGGTACTTCGACCGAAATGGTTTGGTCTCTGGCTGCATATATAAATAGAGAATCGTTTTTGTTGTCAAGAGAATTGGAGCCTAACGGGCCATCCTGCTTAAGAATTATCCGCGAAATGCCGGTTAAAGCCCTCGGAATTAGCGCTAACGAGAATCTTGACACCTCTCTTCGAGAAGTTTAGTGTGTGCGGGTTCATCGACCAGGCTTCAACCGCTATCACTCAATCCTTTTGCATCGAGTTACTGTTTCGATCATTTTTGGCTAGTTTCAAGCTCTATTGTTGGCGTCGTTATTAACGACGATGCTCCGGTTCCCACAAAGCAATCCTTGCCACCTAAGATTGCACATCACAACGGAGGATTTTCGGGATGACACAGAAATGGACAGTGATGGTTCACCTTGCTGGTGATAACAATTTGAAGTCTGAATGCGTCTACGCGCTCACAGAGATGAGGAAGAGTGGCTCAAACAAGGATGTGGCGGTCATCGCGAACCTCAACACCAGTGTCCACCACGACACCATGTTGTATATAACTAAAGGTGGCCGCTTTGGCGAAACCAACGAACAGTTACTGGAATCTCGTGATCTGCAACGAGAAGAGGAAGCTGTGGCGTTGGCCCGATCGGCTATCCGGCGTTCCAACGGAGGAGAAAACAATCACGCGGTCGAGCCGAAGTCGTATTTCGATTCAATTTTGGCTTTTTTCAAAAAGTGTATCGCTGACTATCCGGCGCAACACTACATGGTTGTGCTCTCCGGCCACGGTTCCGGCGTCATCGGAAACTTTTTGCCGAGGGACCAGGCCGATAGCACGGACAGCTTGACTGTGATCAGCATGGCTCAACTCGTGGGGAAGGTCGCGGACGTAATTAGAATTCAGAAGGGTCTCCCGGAAAAAGTACCGGCCATTGACATCCTGGGCTTGGACAATTGCCTGATGAGCATGACCGAAGTCGCCTACATCGTAAACAACTTTGCACGGGTCATGATCGGCGCGGAGGGGTTTGAGCCCATGGCGGGCTGGCCCTACGCCTGCATACTTGATTCAATAAAGGAACTTGCAAAGGACAGAAACGACGGTGGAACACTCGACCAGGTGAAAGAACTTTCCAAGGGAATTGTCTGCGACTACGTCAATTATTATCGAGATTACCAGGCGGCAGGTGTTTCCGTTGATTTAGCGGCCTGCGACCTCAGCCAAAGTGAGGAACTGATGTGGGCGGTTAACAGTCTGGCCCTGGTCCTACTCGAATACTTACCAGACGCAGACCTGGAAAACGGTCACGGCAAGACCGCCGAAGTAAGAAATGCTCTTGTGCTTGCGCACTGGGAGGCGCAACCCTATAAGAACGAACAGTACACGGATCTCTATGACTTCTGTAAGCTGTTGAAGTTCTATTGCGCGAAACGTGACGTCCAAAGGGCCTGCCAGAACGTGATGAATGTAATCCGTGGAAGCGAAAACGAAGTGGAGGCGTTGGATGCAGACAGCGCCTACACTCCCCGACCCCGCTTCAACGGCCAGATAAAAGAAAATTCACCCTGTAATTTCCAGAAGATGCCGGGCTTTGTGCTGATGTCCTGCTACAGCGGACTGACGGTGCAATACTCATATGGCGTGTCAATCTATTTTCCCTGGGCGGAGGAGCCTGCTGACCTGGATGCATATAAGAATATCTATTTCGCAGAGAATTCACGCTGGATAGAATTCCTGAAGGCATATTTGAAAGTGACAAAACGCGCAAAGCGTCCTGGCCGAGGCAAGATAAGATCTTTCGAAGAAGATCTGACGTTCGAACTCTTCGACATCACCAGCAGCAGCGGGTTCAACTTGCCAGGGTTTAGAAACAACTCTGTCAATAAGAACAACTCTGTAAACAAAAATAACTCGGTGAACAAAGATGTGGGAAACTTCATCGGCAGCATGAGAAACCCGCCTACCGAATTCTATGATTGCGAGTGTGAAGTTGAAGCACCCAGTAACGGCACTCAACATCAGGCCAACACGCCGAGGGGCAAGACTGTCAGGACTACAGCAACTTCCACTAAAGCAAGAGCGAGTGGAAAGAGAAAAGCGGCGAAAACGGCTAGATCTAGAAAGTAACATTGATTCGACGTTGCCAGCGGCTCGTAGTTGGATGACACCCGCTACATTCCCGGCACTAAGCGGATTCCAACTGAAAGGCCCAGCGCATTGTAAAGAAGAGAACGGCGGTGGACGATCATGGTCTACGTGGCTGGCTACAAGTATCTCGACAACAACGGATTTGCCGACCTCAAGGAGATGAAGGAGGCCGGCTCGAGCGAAGAGGTCGCCTTAGTCGCGCAATTCGCTCTGGAGTGAAACACCGCCCGACGAATTGCTACTATCTTAGGGCAATCCTTAGTGGGCATTGAATACAGTAGGAGATTGACGCGAACGTGAGTTGAAACCAGGACGCATGAATGTCCTACAGCAAGCTTGTCAAATATAGTCTGGCCCTATTATCGATCGCTTTCACCCTATTAGAGCCGACGTTTAAAGACCGCCCCCGCACCTTGCCCCTCGCTGTTTTTGTCGAATCAAGTAGCACCGAACAGGGCTCGGACGCGATTCCTCTGCCTGCGCCAGGAAAATCAACAACGCGAGAACTCTCCGCGGGCGAAATTCACTCGTACCAAATCACACTCGACACAAATCAATACCTTCGCGTGGTCCTCGAGCAACGAGGAATGGAGGCGGGCGTAACGCTCTACGAGCCGGGCGGGCGGATGCTTTTTCAACTCGACTGCCGCCATTACGGCCCCACGCCCGTTTCACTCCTTACCGAAATCTCCGGAGTCTACCGGCTTGAAGTGCGGTCGCTTGAAAAAGAGCAGACGCGCGGCCGTTACGAGTTGAGGGCCGAAGACATTAGATCGGCAACGGAGAAAGATAAGCATCGAATTGCCGCCGAGAGGATTTTTGCGGAGGCGGAGCTGCTGCTGAAGGAGTGGAAAGCGGAGTCCAGCCGCAAGGCAATCGATAAGCTCCAGGAGTCGTTAGCCCTATGGAGAGCCGCAGGTGACCGTCGTGAGGAAGCACTTACATTCAAGCGCATCGGAGATGCCTATCAGCCATTAGGCGAGTACCGAAGCGCGCTGAATTATTATCTTCAGGCACTCTCAATTAATCGAAATATAAAAGACAGACGCGGTGAGGGCGAGACGCTGAATGATCTCAGCTTCGTATACCTTACGCTGGGGGACAACCCGAAAGCTCTGAGTCTATGCTCTCAGGCTCTCAGGTTGAGCCGAATCACGGGAAGTCGCCGCGGAGAGGCTCAGGCGCTTAACAACTTTGGAGAAATTTATTACGGACTAGGCAAGTTGCAGCAGTCCCTTGAGTTTTATGGGCCGGCGTTACTGCTCTGGCGTGAATTGGGAGATCGAAGAGGCCAGGCTCTAACGCTTTTGAATTTCGGCTACACCTACTCCGATGCGGGCCAAATGAGTAAAGCTTTCGATGGTTACCAGCAGGCCCTCTTTTTTTGGCGTACTGTGCAAAACCCAAGAGGGCAAGCCGCCACGCTGACCGCTATCGGGCGCCTTTATTCTCGGATGGGGGAGAGTCAGGAGGCGCTCGACCACTTTGATCAAGCAATGCAGATTACTCAATCCGTCGGGGATCCGATCGAGGAGGGTAGAATTTTCAATGGAATTGCTTATATATACGACCAATTAGGCGAGAAGCAAAAGGCCATTGGATACTACAATCAAGCGCTCCCACTCTTCAGAGAGGCCAAATATTCTAACGGAGAATCAGGCACCCTCCACGACATTGGTCGTGCTTACTATTCCCTGGGAGATAATCAAAAGGCACTAGCCTTTTTTCAGCAAGCCCTTCCGATCTCCAAGGCCACCGGTGACCGCCGATTAGAGTTCTCTGACCTGAGAGAGATTGGGAAGGTTTATGACTCGTTGGGGGATAAAGTGAAAGCCCTCGACTACTACCACAAGACACTCGCATTCTGGCAATCCGAAAAAGATTTTCGAGCGGAGGTAGATACGCTCAATCCCATAGGTCGCATTTTTGAAGAATGGGGAAAAAAGCAGAAGGCGCTCGATTACTACGCGAAGGCTTTGCCGCTCAGCCGGAAGGCGGAGTACCGCGTCGGCGAGGCAGCGACCCTTCATAACATCGCGCGGGTTGAACGCGACAATGGCAACCTGGCGAAAGCTCGCGACCACGCGGAGGAAGCTCTTCACGTCGTTGAATCGCTCCGCGAGAAAGTTGACAGCCAGGATCTGCGCACGTCCTTTTTTGCGTCGGTCCGGCAGCAGTATGAGTTCTACATTGACCTGTTGATGCGGCTTCACAAGGAGCGGCCTACGGAGGGATTTGATGCCGCCGCGTTTGAAGCCAGCGAACGAGCTCGGGCGCGGTCACTTCTGGAAACGCTCTCAATGGCGCGAGTGGGCGTCCGCCGAAAAGCGGACCCGGCGCTTCTGCAACGCGAGATCAGGCTGAGCCAGGAGTTAAACGAGAAAGCTGTCCGCCGGATGAACCTCAAATCCGGAACACCGGAGTTCGACCGGGACACCTTGGTGCTCAACAAAGAGATTGACGAACTGACCTGGCAACTTCGAGAGATAGAGGGTCAGATCAGGACGGCGAGCCTGGGCGATACCGGGTCTCTCGTAATTCAGCCGCTGGGACTCAAATCAGTTCAGGAGCGCGTTACCGGCGCTGATACGCTGCTTCTGGAGTATTCGCTCGGCGAGGAGCGGAGCTATCTCTGGGCGATTAGCAAGGAATCCGTTTTCAGTTATGAGCTTCCCGGGCGAGCGGAGATCGAATCATTGGCCAAAAACGTTTATGACTCGCTAACGGCCCACCACCCCTTGGACGGAGAATCCATAAGCCAAACTCAGGCCAGAAAGGTTGCTGCCAACGAACAACTTCCGGCTCAAATTGAAAACCTGAGCAGAGTTTTGCTTGGTCCGGTGGCCAACCAGCTCGGAGCGAAGCGCCTCTTGATTGTGGCTGATGGAGGTTTGCAGTACATCCCTTTTCAGATTTTGACCAAACCCAGTAATTCAGCAAGTGTTGATCCCGCAGCTTTAGTAATTGCTCCAGAGCGCCAGCCGTTGGTGGCCCACCACGAGATCGTCAACCAGTCCTCAGCTTCCGCTCTCGCACTTCTTATGGAAGACACTGGCAAACGGAAGCAACCTGTGAACTCCGTCGCTGTTTTTGCGGATCCGGTGTTTGAAGCGGACGATCCTCGAATCAATGCGCGTAAACCCGCCCGTAATGGGAATCTGATACCGGAGACACCTCACGCGCTTCGAGATGTTGGCGCACCGGGAAGTGGTGAAAGGATCCCACGCCTGCGCGGTTCGCAGGATGAGGCTGAAGCTATTTTGCACGCGGCGCCCTGGGGCTCAGGTTTGAAGGTTTTAGGTTTCGACGCTAGTCGGGCCAGAGCTATGCGATCGGATATTGCCAGTTACCGCATCGTACATTTTGCCACCCATGGTCTCTTTAATAACGAGCATCCCGAGTTGTCCGGAGTTGTGCTGTCCTTGTTCGATGAAGACGGTCATGCGCAGCAGGGCTTTCTTCGGCTACACGATATCTACAACCTGGAGCTGCCAGTGGAGCTGGTAGTTCTAAGCGCCTGCAATACCGGTCTTGGCAAGGACGTCAAAGGAGAAGGCTTAATTGGTCTGACGCGCGGGTTCATGTATGCAGGCGCCTCAAGCGTCGTGGCCAGCTTGTGGAAGGTAGATGATGACGCGACTGCCGAACTGATGCGACTCTTCTACGGCTACATGTTGCAAGACGGCTTACCGCCCGCCGCCGCGCTCCGGGAAGCTCAGATGACCATGTCTAAACAGAAGCGGTGGGAGTCGCCGCATCTATGGGCAGGCTTTATTATTCAGGGTCAATACCTGCAAACTGAGAAGCCTGATCGTTTTCCGCTTTCCTTTCTTGCGATCGTCCTGTTAGCCGGAGCCGTTCTGGGCGCGGTGGGAATCTACGCACTAAAACGACGACGAAAGCTCGCTCTTTAGACTACAATGCTGCCCGCGCGATCGGCTCCGGCCGGTCGGAAACTTCTTACATCCCAACTTCGGACCCCGAATGAAGAAAGACTGGATCCTAACTCAGGAGTCTTTTGATGCGCTGCTCGCCTGGCTTGATCCCTCGCGTGAAGAAGCAGGACGACAATACGAGGACATTCGAGTCCGGCTCATCAAAATTTTCATCTGCCGGGGGTGTAATGAGTCGGAAGACCTGGCAGACGAAACTATTAACCGGGTAAGTAACAAGCTGCACAAGATACGGGCCACCTACGAAGGCGCCCGCGCGCCTTATTTCTACGGAGTAGCGCATAAGGTTTACCTGGAATACAGGAGAAGACCGCCGACTCCCCTGCTTCCGCCTCGGTCAGATGATTCTGAACTAATGGAACAAGTGCATGCCTGCCTCGAAAAGTGTATTGAGAACCTCGCGCCTGACAATCGCCGGCTGGTGCGAAAGTATTACCAGGGTGAAAAAACAGCGAAGATAATTCGGAGAAAAAAGTTGGCAGATTCGCTGGGAATTGCCTTAAATGCCTTGAGAATCCGCGCCCATCGACTCCGCGGCACACTGCAGGAGTGTGTTGAAGGATGCCTCGAAGAGGTAGCTACCTGAAATGGACTGACGAAAAACAACATTAAAGGTAGGGGGCATTTCGGCGCGGGATGGGAGCATTAATCTTGAATCCTCAAGCATCTCAGTTAAGACGATATCTTCTTGGGCAGTTGTTGGCTGACGAGCAGGCTCAGATCGAGCAAAGGCTGTTGGCTGATGGCGATTTTTTCCTGGAGGTATCTATCAGTGAAGAAGAACTAATCGACGATTACCTCGATCGTGAACTCTCCGATCTCGAAATCAAGGCTTTTGAAAGTCATTTTCTGGTAACTGCGGAACGGCGGAAACAGCTGCGTTTTGCGCGTCGTTTGGCGACCTATCTGACCGAAACCGAGGACGTAGCGGAGTTCGAGGCTGTTAGCGAGTCTTCAGCGCACGCGGCACGCGATGCCGCGGCCGCACCGAAAAAGAAACAAAATTTCTTTTCATTTTTCCCTGCACTGAGCCCCGCTCTTTCCTATTCCCTGGCAGCGGTAATTCTTGTTGCCGTGGTTGGAGTCGCGTGGTTAGCTTTCAGGGACAGATCAACGCCCAGCGGCCGCCCCGGCAGCTTTGTGGCGGTAACTCTCGCGCCGGGACTTACCCGCGACGGCGGCGAGATTAAAAGAATAAAGCCCACTAGTAATGATCAGGTAGTAATGCGATTGATAGTTCCGACTAAGAACTACCCGGTCTATCGCACCCGGTTACTTGCAGATGACAACTCTGAGGTTTGGGCCAGCGGCGATCTGGCGGCCGTCGAAGAATCCGACGCCAATGTGGTCATCGCTACAATTCCTCCAGGGCTGCTGACGGCAGGCGATTACCGCGCCGTCTTGAGTGGTCGCGCTCCTAACGGCTCTCTCGATGACGTCGCCACCTATTCCCTACGCGTGCTTCAATAACTCACCCTGATTTCCTACAGTCCTCATCATCGGCTTGAACTAGCCCGACCAGGTTTCGCTTCTTTCCTTCGATTTGGCTTTCCCGAGCAAAAATCCTTGCTATTGATTCATGGTCTGAGATAATTTCTCGCCGTCCTCAGACACCAGTTAAAGATCCGAGCCGCTTTGCCGGGTACTTCCACAAGAACCAGGGATCTACTTATAGGAGCAAGTTGTCTAACTCACCAGAACCATTCGACGCCTTACTAGCCTGGTTCAATTCCGATCGCGATGTCGCGGCGCGGCAGTATGAAACCATTCGCACCGGGCTGATAAGGGTCTTCATAGCAAAAGGATGCAGCAACGCCGAGGATCTGGCCGATGAGGCAATCTCACGAGTTACTCGGCGATTACCTGAGATCCGAGAGAGCTACGTCGGGGAACCGGTGCGTTACTTTCACGGAGTTGCTCGCAATCTCATCCGTGAGAGTTTTCGGCTAAAGGAAATAACGACCGACATACTTCCGGTAGTTTCGATCCAGATTACGAAACGCAGCGACGAGTATGAATGCCTTGTGCGTTGCCTCAAGTTTCTTGATCCCGCGAAACGTGAACTAATTTTGGATTACCACGTCTACGAAGGTCACGACAAAATCGAGCAACACGAAATCATGGCGCGGGAACTCGGTATCTCTGAGGGAGCCCTGCGTGGTCGTGTTCATCAGATCAGAGCGAAACTGGAAGTATGCGTGCTGAAGTGCGCCTTAAGTCTCAGACAGGAAACGAAAAGGACCGCGGAAGCATAGTGAATAGCGGTGCCAGAACTCGGAGCGTCAATCATGGCCGGCGAACAACAAAGGCTTAAGGAATATCTGCTTGGCCAACTCACCGAGGCCGAGGAGGAGCAGGTCGAGTTGCGGCTGCTCAACGAACCCGACTTCGCTGAGGAGTACGACATGGTGGTCGACGAATTAACCGACGACTACGTAGCCGGCAAGTTGTCAGGGAACGAACGCGAGCAAATGGAGCAGCATTTTTTCAGATCTTCTGAGCGGCGAAGCAAGTTGAAATTTGCCCAGGCTCTAAAGACGAGAAAAGCTGAACTGAACAAAGATAAACTCCCCAAACCGAATAGCTGGTTTAGGCCGTTAATGGCAATCGCCGCGTCGCTCGTCGTGCTGGTAGGTGGCTCTTACATTTGGCGGATCCAATCCGGTGACTCTCAACTCGACCAGGGACTTGCCGCCCTGCACTCAGCATTTCGAGATGAAAGACCGCTCGAAGCGCGCCTTTCGGACTTAGACTATGCGCCTTACTCAACTACCCGTGGACCAGGGACAGGCAATGTGGATCAGGATGAATTGTATTTCGCCGAACTGACCCTCCGCCAGGCACTGAAAACGAATCCCACTCCCGCGGTTCATCACGCTCTGGGTAAAGTTTTTCTGGCAAAGAAACAGTTTGACGACGCCCTTAAGGAATTCGATGAAGCAGTTAAGGGCGATCCAAAGAATGCGCAATTCTACAGCGACTTGGGCGCCGCCTGGTTGGAGAAAGGGAAATTAAATCTTAACAAGGCACCGAGTGACCCTACGGGCTCCTTGGGGGGCAACGCTGTAATCGAACTTGCTCGAAGTCTGGATAATATCGATAAGGCGCTGGCGCTGACGCCTGATCTTCCGGAAGCCCTCTTCAACCGCGCACTCTACCATCAGTACATGCGATTGCGGGAGCAGGAAGAATCTGATTGGCACGAGTACCTTAAGCGGGACCCAACATCTCAGTGGGCTAGCGAAGCAAGGCGGCGGCTTAAACTGATCGAGGAGCAAAGGAAAGAGCTCTCGCAAAGCCGAGAGGAGAAACTGGAGAATTTCGTTCGGGCCTTTCGTTCAAAGAGCGACGGAACTGCCTGGACGATCTTGAGTAGCTCCCACAATCGAAGTGGCAATATCGTAGTGGAACAATTAGTTGATGCGTATCTGACGAACCCGGGCAGACAGGAAAACGACGAAGCGACGCAGAATCTTCTTTTATTGTCCTACGCAGGAAATCTGGAGAAGGAGAGGGCCAACGATCTGTTCTTCTCTGATCTCGGCCAGTTTTACCGGCAAACCGGACCGGCCGAACAAGCAACTCTTAGGCGCGCGCGAGCCCTAATGAAATCCACTCATGAAGGATGGGGTAAGGCGAGGGTTGAGGAGTCGTTAAATCTATTAAACGAGGCTAAGCGACTATTCGAGCAGGCCGATAATTTCTACGAATCTATCGTGGCCGACTATTGGATCAGTTTTTGTTACTACCGGCAGAACGACCAAAAACAAAGTCTGGCGATTCTGGAACCGCTCCTCACACATTGCGAAAGTAAGAGTTATAACTGGCTCCTCGCCCGCCTTTTCTATTTGATGTCCGGTATCCAATTCAAACTCAACGAACATTCCCGGGCGATTGAGTTTGCCACTCGCGCCGCCGAACTTGCCGAGCGAACGAGCGATAAGGTCGGGTTTATCAATGCGCTAGGATCGCTGATGGAGTTTCATCGGTACCTCGGCAATCATCAGAAAGCACTCAGCTATGTGCAGCGTGGGTTCGGCGTCGTCGATTCCATCGCGTTGGATCCCGTCCAAGGCACCCGTCACTATGGCTTCGAAGCAACTGCTTTTGCCTCAGCCGGACTATTTGCGGCGTCTGCTGATTTTCAACGAATCGCGCTCGGGTTTGCTGTTAGCAGCGGCTTGAACGCTGCCATATCCGCTAGCTATTCATTTCTGAGTCTGACCAATTCAAAATTGGGACGTTATGACGAAGCGCTTCGTAATTCCAGACTTGCCTACGATATAGCGTCCGCCCACTCAATCGGACCTGACGATCAGAACCTCATGGCTTATGCATCCCTACAGATGGGGAATGCGTCGAGGTTGGCAGGTGACTTGACTTCCGCCGTCGCACACTACAGCCGGTCAATTGAGATCTATCGCAGCCTGAACATGCCGACTCACCTGTATCAAGCCCATAAGGGAAGGCTGCTTTGCTATATCGCTGGGAAAAATGACGACCTGGCCAAGGCTGAGATTTCAACGGCGATCACTCTGGTTGAAAAGTACAGAACCAAAATATTTGAGGCGAATAATAGAGACAACTTCTTCGACGCGGAGCAGAACGTCTACGACACCGCGATCGATTTCGAGTATTCAAGGATGCAAAATGTCGATCAGGCCTTCCAATACTCGGAGGATTCACGCGCCCGGTCGCTCCTTGATTTAGTCGTCAACGATAGTCTCCTACCCATTGACGTTCGTGAACCTGGCTCAATTGTTCACTCTTTATCGCAACCTCTTTCCTTGACGGAGATAAAACTGCGGTTACCTAAAAGAGTTCGGCTGGTACAGTATGCAGTGTTGGAGAACAGACTGCTCATCTGGGTTATATCGACGGATGGTATCCAAGCTTTCCCCTCAAACATAACCGAGAGCGAGTTAACACAAAAGGTTCTTGCTTACTCTAAGGCGATGAGCCGCAAGCCTGGCCTCGACATGAACGAAAGCAAACTCGCCGCGCAGGAGTTATTCAATATCTTGATCGGGCCCATCGCATCACTGCTGGGCGATGATCGACAACTCTGTATAGTCCCAGATAAAGTCCTACACTTCCTTCCATTTGCCGCTTTGATATCTCCTTCGGGACGATACCTCATCCAAGACTACGTGCTCCAGACATCGCCGAGTTCCAGCGTCTTCATACGCTGCTCGGAAATTGCGGACGACAAGAAAGAGTTACGTCATTCAGAGAGGGCCCTGAGCGTTGGGAACCCAACCTTTGACCGCGATGCATATCCCCTGTTCCCCGATCTTCCGACTGCTGCCCGGGAAGCCAGAGAAGTGGCGAAATTCTATGCAACGTCGAAGCCCCTGATCGAACACGACGCGACAGAAGCCTCGGTCAAAACCGAAATGAAAAACTTCGAGGTAATCCATTTCGCTCTTCATTCGGTGCTTGACGAACAGTTTCCCTTGCACTCAAGACTGCTGTTAGCAAGGACAAAGCAGCCAGCCACCGATAGTTTGTCCGCTCTTGATGTGTATGGCATGAGGCTGACACGGACGCGTCTGGTGGTGCTTTCGTCCTGTCAAACCGGCGTGGAGCGCTACTACAAAGGAGAAGGCATGATCAGCTTGGCGCGGCCCTTTATCGCCGCCCGCGTGCCGCTGGTCGTTGCGAGCCTTTGGCCGGTAGAGTCGGATTCCACCGCCGAGTTGATGATCAGTTTTCATAAACATCGGACACAGAAAAAAGCTTCGACGGCCGCGGCGCTTGCGGCAGCGCAGAGAGAGATGTTGGGAAGCTCGGACGAACGTTATCGACATCCGTATTATTGGGCGCCATTTCTGGTTATAGGCGGTTACGCGGAATTCTGATCTCAACTCACTTCACTCTTCCAACTTATCGGACCACCAGGAATGCTCGCCCGCTAAACATTCCCCGGTTTTTTCTTTGAAACGTTTTCGAGCGCCTATCGCATAAACAATGAAAGCTTAGGAAACAAGAAGGAGAGATTGTATGCCCGAGAAAACGATAAAAATCGCATTCCGAGGATTGATGGTTCTCAATTACCAGACCGGTGAGGACCGTAAAAAATACATGGAGATAGGGTTTCTTGACGCGCGCACCGGGCCGGCTCCCGGGGGTTCACACGTGCACACACCAGCTAGTTCGGCGGTTCACGTCCCGCGCATTCTGAAGATGGAAAACGGCTTGCTGGCCGAACTTCTTGACCTTCGAACAAGGCGTGAGCTGGGTTCGGTGCGCAACTGGGAACTCGTTGCGCCAACGACAGCTATGCAGACCCCTATCCTCGATCAAGCCATTCTGAAGGGAAATGGAACCGTGCCTACCCGGACAGACCCACCAACCCCTGATAATCGCGAATACTTCGGGTGGATTATCGACATGGAAGCCGAGGGCATGCACGGGATGAATCTAACGACACAAATCAGCACCGCCAGACTCTTGATGGTCTTGAAGGTGAAGATAGGCGAATTCAACACAAGGCTTCTATCCCCACACCTACTCCGGGAAGAGGCAGGAGTACCTCAACCAACGACCTTCGGATTCGCGGCTGCAGTCACAGGCCTCGATATCAAGTTCAACGTTCCCGATGACGTCAATGAAGCTAAAGTCGAACTGCGCGCCGGAAGTACCATAGTGAGAGAACTCAGGACCAAGAAAGGCACCGACGTTATTTATGAAATCTCCAACGCGCCGCCCGACGTGCCTTCCGAGGGGCCAATCATGGGCACCAGAGGACACTTTCACTTGTACTACGATAAGTTGTTCATCCAGTCTCCTCCGTTTTGCCAATATGATTTTAGGGCCATCGGTGTGGCCCCCTCGCCCGATCCGGCGCTGTGCGGCGTAACTTACATGGGTCTACGGGAAGATCCGCTCTGATTGCGTTGAGATAGCTATGAAACCGATTAGGAGAACTCGTTCACCATGCCCGACAAGTCTAAAGCTGAAGACATGACCCTGAATGAATATGGCCCAAAGCTCGATAGGATTGACTCCTCTTCCGGAAGGTTCCGCGAAGTATCGCCCAAGGAGGCATGGGTGCCGGGACTGATCGAGGTGGTGTTTCAGGATCCGGCCCAATCGGGTGTGAAAAACTGGCACTTCCCGGACGAGAAGGAGCGTAAGGAGTTTTCGAAAGCGTGGCCTGAAGACTTAAAGAAGGTACTCCGCGCTAACGAGTTGGTTAGTTGGCAGCCATCTTTCCCGTTGCGGTACCCGTGGACTAATGTCCCTGAGGATAAGGAAGCATTCGAGGACTACCAGAAGTCGGGGCGGGACAAGTTTGTCACTTTCAGGTTTCAACGAAACGCTAACACGCGACGCATAGCTGACCAGTTGAGAAAGTTGCATGAACTTGAACAGGCGGTGGCGGTGCCGCGGGTTGGCCCGCCGTCCGCACCTCACGAAGAACCCTTTATGGGAAGGGACGACCAACCAATGGCGATGTTTTGCGACGACAATGGTTGTTTGGAGAGTCAGTGGTACATGTTCCGCTGCAACGTGAATAAGGCGTGGCAGAAAACGAATGCTTCAGGCGAAGGCCTATCAGGCAAAGGCATCATAATTGCCGACATTGATTGGGGCTTTAATACCTATCATGACGATTTGAGAAACCGGATCAAGGAAACCCAAAATATTTTTTTGAATCCGGCTGATCCCACGAATGTCAGCAATGGAGACCGCTTGTACCACGGAACGGCCGCGCTGGGAATCGCAGGCGGCGAGGTTAATAGCCAGGGAGTAGCAGGTGTGGCTTTTGGCGCAGATTTGTGGGCCATTCAAGCAGGTTTGGACGACATTGAACACTGCCGGTGGGTCGCCGGAATTAATTTTGTGCGCAGTCGCGCGGCCAAGGAGCGCAAAGTAATCATCCTTGAAGTCGAAACGATCATCGGAGGAAACATCGAAATGCTTCCCACTATCGCTCAGGAGATTAGGCTCGCCATCGCCGACAAGATTGTGGTTTGTGTTCCGGCCGGAAATGGACTCAGGGATGCCGGAATAGGCGATGACAATCGGCCAATTCCAAGCACCGGTTCAATTCTGGTGGGCGCCACGAATTTCGGGGCTCTGGAAAACATCCGCGGTATCAGTAATAGCGGATGCCGGGTGGTTGTATATGCGCCGGGAGATCCACAAATCGATGTGGCGTGCGGTGCTTCATACAACAGTTATCTTCCTGGATTTGGCGGCACCTCCAGCGCGGTTGCGAAAGTTGCCGGTGTGGTCGCGCTGATGCTGGAAGAGAATCCTGCACTCACGCATGCACAAGTGCGCGACATCCTTGGGCAATCCCAAATCCCCGTTTTTGAGCTTCCCTCGAATCCGATTGGTGTGCTCGTGGATGCGGAGCAGGCCGTGTATGCGGCCAGTCAACTTGCATGCTAGCCTTAGAAATTTGCAGCATTGCTTTATTGCAAAACTTAAGCCCCTGAACAGTCCGGTGTGACTGCGCGAGTAACAGGCCTTGGGCCAGTAATCCCCGAAGAGAATTCTTGCCATGAAGTTCGTTCACCCTTCATGCACCGTCGGAGCATCTGCGTGAGGCACGAAGCAGCCGCGGCAGCGGGCTTCGTACATGTCGCCCCCGCCGACTGCTACACGTTCTTCTGATTCAACGGTCCGTTGAGTGTAGTTTGCGGGTTGACCACATTTCATGCAGATGGCGTGGGTCTTGGTGATGTATTCAGCGATCGCCAGCAGTTGCGGCATTGGCTCCCATGGCTTTCCGGTGTAGTCCTGATCCAGGCCCGCGATAATCACGCGAACTCCACGCTTCGCCAACTCGTTGGCAGCGTTCACCAGTTCGTTATCGAAAAACTGACCTTCGTCGATCCCGACTACTTCTGTGTCCGCATCTACTTTCGCGAGCACTTCAGCTGCGCTGCGAATGTTTGCCGACTCATGACGCATCTCAGAATGCGAGACGATGTGATCCTGCGAATAACGAGTGTCGATTTCAGGTTTAAATACCTGCACTTTCTGACGCGCGATCTTTGCTCTACGCAAACGCCGGATCAGTTCCTCCGACTTGCCGGAAAACATCGAGCCCGCGATAACTTCAACCCATCCCGCCGTCGCGCGCGAGTGATGACTCGGCTCCATATCGTTGGTCTGTGCAATTAGTTCGTCCATGTTAATTGAGTAATGCGATTAAGTCTCAACGCGTCGCGGAAATCGCAAACTAACAGTCTGCGTTACGTTAAGAGTACATCTCCTTATTATAAAATGGTGCAAAAGCAGCGACGAGCGCCACCTCAAAACTCATCGAACGCGTAACCAGATCGCGGGAGAGAATTCCCCACGCGCCCTGCCGGCTGCGGATGTCCTGAATACCTGCCACTTCATCTATCACCAACCCCAGTTCCCGCCGACCTTCAATCACCTTTTTAGCCAACTCCGTCGGCACACCGATAGAAGGTGTGGCGCCAAATGCTTCGACCGTTCCATCCGTTGCGTAAGCCCAACCCTTTAGGAAAGTGTGCCATTCGCCGCCGAGGGAAACTGAATGAAATCCGCCCTCAAGTCCGACAAAAATATCAGCATCTCGCCTTTGTTTGCGCAATAAGTCGCGAACCGCCAGAGCCCTTTCGCGCGCACCCTGCATCAACTCCCAATCGTTCAACGGCATTGCCGGCACGTTAGTCTCAACCGGCCGCGCTATCAGATCGGCGCCAGCCCACGACGAATCGATTTCAGCCACGCGCGAGATGCTGGCGCGCACGGCCATTATTTTGGCCGCCCGATCAGAGCCTAGCGCGATGGTCTTCATATGGTGCTGGGCTGGGCTTGCGGGTTCAAAGTCAGAAGATTTAACCGGACCTCGTCCTTCGCGTAAAACGCGTCAGAGGCTATAACACAGCAACGTCCGGCGTCAAAACATCACAACAAGTACGCCGCTTGACACCGAGCGCAACGGGTTGCTGTAATCAAATTTCTCCCCATCGACGTTAAGAGTGCAACTTCAGCTTGACCAGTCTCGAAAACAGCAAACTAAAGTTTGAACTCTAACTCCTTGAACACACGCTAGCCGGAGGTTCTAGATTGTCGCTTGCAGAATTAGTCTACGATTGGAACAACATCGATCCGCTACTGGTCCCACCCAACCGGGTGATCAGTTTTGACGATGAAACCCTACGTGACGGGTTGCAGTCACCTTCTGTGAGCGAGCCCGCCGTTGAGAAAAAAATTGAGCTGCTTCACCTCATGGATGCGCTCGGCATCGACACGGCTGACATCGGTTTACCGGGGGCGGGCGGAACTCATGCGGCCGGAGTGGAACTGATGGCCCGCGAAATCGCCGACAAGAAAATGAAGATTCGGCCAAACTGCGCCGCGCGCACTCATCGTAACGACATTCAGCCCATCGTGGATATTTCGCAGCGCGCTGGTATCCCAATCGAAGCCTGCACGTTCATCGGTTCCTCAGCGATCCGTTTTTTTGCGGAAGACTGGACGCTGGAAAAACTGCTGCAGTTAACCGAAGAAGCAGTGACGTTTGCAGTGAGTGAAGGGCTACCGGTGATGTATGTCACTGAGGACACCACCCGGGCAAATCCTGACACGCTCCGTGCGCTTTATACGACGGCGATTCGATGTGGAGCGAAGGCCCTCTGCGTCTGCGATACGGTGGGACATTCAACTCCGGATGGCGCGCGCGCTGTCGTACGGTTCGTTAAGAGCATCATCGAAGAACAAGGCGGGAACATCCGGCTGGATTGGCATGGCCATCAGGATCGAGGCTTGGGTGTGATCAATTCGGTCGCCGCGATCCAGGGCGGCGCAGATCAGGTGCATGGTTCGGCCCTGGGCATCGGCGAACGCGTTGGCAATACCCCGATGGACCAGTTGCTGGTCAACCTCAAGTTGTTGGGTTGGATTCAAAACGACTTGTCGCGTTTAGGTGAATACTGCGCTCTAACTTCTGAAGCCTGCGATTGGACCATTCCGCTGAATTATCCGGTTTTTGGCCGCGACGCTTTCCGCACAGCGACCGGCGTGCACGCGGCAGCGGTAATCAAAAGTTATCGGAAGGGCGATACAGAGCTGGCGGACCTGGTCTATTCCGGTGTTCCGGCAGGACAGTTTGGACTGGAGCAGGTGGTCGAGATTGGACCGATGAGTGGCAAGTCGAATGTCATTTATTGGCTCGAGAAGCGCGGGCTGGATGCGAGCGAAGAGACAGTCGATCGAATCTATGAGCGGGCCAAACAGGCATCTTCGGTTTTGTCAGACGAGGAAATCAGAAGAATGTTTTAATCGGCGCTCCCGCGAACGTGAAAACCCGAAGGCCACGCTACTGGACTTATGGTGTCCGTCGCGTGGCCTTATTATTTGGTGCTCGTAACTAATTGATCGGGATAGTTACTGTTGCTGAGCCGGCTTTTCCCGGCGGAAAGCGTTTCTGACGCGCGATCCTAACCGCGCTGGCGTCGCCGCCCGAAGCCTGCGTTACCCGACCCGATTCGTCATAAGTGACCGTCACAACCACTTTTTTTGGGCCAGCCTTGGGCTGAGCCGCGGCCATGGGCGTCGGAACCGGAGCGGCTGGAGTAGTCACAGCTTGCGCATCAGTGGCAGCTTTAGCGTCGCGGGCTCTGGCTTTTTCAAGGTCTCGCCGACGCTTTGCCGCGAGCATTGCGTCATTGAGTTCCTCGGCATTTGCCTCCGGGACTGCGCCAGTTGTGTCCTCCGGTGCGACCGCCAACGTAGTATCCGGCACTGCAACGTTCGTCGGCTGAGTTTCTGGTTGAGTACTCACCGGCGGTTGTTTGCTCCGACCATACCAACCGGCTGGAACACCGAGAGCCGCTACGCTGGCGATAATCGCAAATGCCACAGCGCCGGCCACCAATCCCTTGCGCTTCCCTCCCGATTCCACGTTGCTGACCGATAGAAATCCCGGGACTCGTATACTTTCGAGATCGGAATCCGTTGCCTCAGCCTCTGTTGAATCGGCGGAGTTGGTCTCCACTGAATAATCCGGCGGAAACGCCTCTGTAGGAACGATGCCTTCATCCAAACGTCGTAAGCCTTCGAGCACAACCTGAGTCCACGGCTGATTGATTGTTCGTTCCACCGGCTCGTCTGCGGCACCAAATTCGAACTTGGCGTTAGGCAGAGTGAGGGCAAAATAGACTGCATCAATTCCCCGCAAAACACCGATGCGGGCGTCCACCACGGAGCCCGCCTGCAGATAGAAGGAACCATGACCTTGCGGATACAGAACCTTGAGCTGTCCTGTCTTTCGTTGATTGCAGAAGAATTCTATTAATTCGGAAAGCGAAAGATCGCTCAAGTGTCCGGTTAGTGCCATCGGAAGTTAGCTCCTCTAAGACGAGAGATTCACAGGAATGAACCAGGGCATAAGGGACTCGCATTGACACGAGTCAATGAAGATTAAGGCGCGAGTGTAAATTTGTAATTGATTGTTCCCGACACTTTGACCGGTTGACCCGAGAGCTTTGTCGGTGAAAACCGTGCTCTCAATGCAGCTTGAACCGCAACATCGCGCAAAGACGCGGGACCGCTCGTGGCGTGAGCCGAAATCACTTTGCCCGTCTCATCGATTACAACTTCAATAGTGACGGACCCGGATACTCTCATTCGTTTCGCAGTCGCTGGATAATCCGGAGAAGGCAAAGTGACTGCTATTCCGTTGAGCACGCCGCCCGAGACTGGCTTGAGGATTGGTCTGGGTGCCGGAGGTGGGGGTGGAGGTTCGCTATCGAGCTTAACCAGGACGTTTGATGTGCCAGTCGCTGAACGCCCTACTTCCACCGATCCAATTCCGCTGAGTTTATTCATCGTGGCTGAGGCCTTGGGAACAGATACCGACTTTTGGACGGCGGTCGAATTGTTATTCTGCGTTTTCAAGTCAGCGCTCGGCACATTGTTCGCCGCTGCTACCGGTACCGAAGCTGGCGCTGAAGCAGGCTGAGCCATGCGCAGCATCTTCTCATCGAGGTAGTACATGATTGAGCGGTAGGTTACTTCAGTGGGCTCGAATGAAATCTTGCCTGCGTCTATCATGGCGACCGAAGTGCTCATCTTGTTCCAGTTGCCGACAAAATCAAATTCGTACTTGTAAATTTCTTTGCTGATCAACGAGCCGTCGTCATTCGTGAGGGTCATCTCACTGATGTTCCCTTTGTCGTCATACTTATAGACTTCCTTACCAGTAAGGTTTGCTCCAGCGATCGGGAAGTACTGGTTTTCAATCTTGGCCCCTTTGATGTCGTAGGCCACAATTTCGAGCACTGTGCGCTTACCCTCCGCGAGCCTTCCCGTCTCGCTCGACAGTTTGACGATCTCCGTACGAACTCGTCGAACCGGCCCAGCCAATCCGTCTCTGGTTCGATCCGTTTCTACCGACGCCGAGACGGGGGTAGAAGGAGCGGCAACCTTGGCCGTCAGCGCAGACTGCGCCAACGCTGACACCGATAGAGCGCCGAAAGCCAGCGTGATTGATACTAAACCGATGCTTCGTTTCGAACTGGACATTGATTGTCTCCTGACTGGGAGCGGAATGACTTTTTTGTAGCCTGTGAGACCGGTGTGCCGTGGGTTGAATTGACCAACCGCGGAATGGCTCGCTAATAATACTCGGTTAAACTATGTTTGTCCATAGTCAACATTGCTGGGGGCTTGGGCAAGAATTCTAGCGAGATTTGCCGCCTGGGTTAGTTGGAAGATTGGGAAAAGCGGCTAAAAGCCGCAATATTTCGTCAATTAGGCCAGTCGAGCTCGCCCTTTGAGTTTGGTCGTTGCACATTATTGAGAAGATGAAAACCTGTCCGCCGGAGGCAGTGAGGTAACCGGAGAGCGAAGCGTCATAGGTTAGGGATCCAGATTTCGCTGAGACCCGATCAGTCAGTGGCTTCAGTCGCCCAGCCAAGGTGCCGCTACGGCCGGCGACTGGCAGCGACGCATGGAAAATCTGACTGGAATGCGTGGTTGAAATTGCGCGCAACAGGGCAACGGTGGCGGCTGGAGTTACCAGGTTAAGGCGTGAAAGTCCGGATCCGTCATGCAAGGCCAGCTGCTGTGTGGGGACGCCGGCTCTTGTCAGCCACACGCGAATAACGGTAAGTCCCACTTCAGCATCGCCGCGTTCCCTTCCGATCTGAGTCGGCAACGCAGCCATCTGTCCCCGTTCGCGTCCAATGGTACGTAGAATCAACTCGGCATAGAGATTATTGCTTTCCTGGTTTGTCTTCCTAACAATCTCGCTCAGCGGCCGGCTATTCACTGATGCGAGTTCGACTGCCCCACTGGGGTCAAACCGAAGACTTTCGGCCACTCGCGAATCCCGCGCTTTCGCTGCCCCTGCGATTGTGATTCCGCGAGCTTGCAACGCATCCCTGAACATTGTGGCCGCCCATAACGCGGGGTTATGCACTGAAAGGCGCGCCCCAAAACCCTTACTTCCCGGCGGGAATTCACCCCACACCTTTACGTTGTTATCCGAGAGGCCGCGATGCACTCCAATTGTGGGTCGCCCGCCTTGCTTGCCCGTTACCATTCGGTTCTCAACCTCTACGAATTCTGAAGGCTCTGCCGCTTTCAACTCCGGTGGGTCACCTGATTTGGGAGCCGGAATGAGATCCACTCCCACTTCATTTCCATTAATTGAAAGAGCGCTAGCCTCCGCAGCGAAGTACCACTGAAGGTCCGTCCACTGCCATCCTTCGCCCAATGGGTCACCGCGAAAATAACTCTCATCTCCGATTACGCTGCCCTCGATCGTTCTCACGCCACGCTGATAGAGATCCTCGACCAGCTTTGTCAGTGAGCCGCGTTCCATGCTCTCGCTGCGGGTGGTGAAATCTGGAGCACCCCGTCCGTAGAGAATGATATCCCCTGCAATCCTTCCATTTGCGTCAGGCTGCGCCGATGAATACACAGATGTGCGCCAGCGAAATTCGGGACCTAGCAAATCCAACGCAACCGCGGTCGTATAGATCTTCATGTTGGACGCCGGAGTAAAAAGCTTGTCGGCATTTCGTTGATAGATTGTGGATCCATCTCTCTGGGAAATTACGTGAACTCCCCAGCGTGCTGACGCGAGATCGCTTTCGTCGATGGTCCGGTCAATTAGCCTGGCTAACTCGGTGGCGGATGATGACAAAGGAGACCTGGACTCAGCCGCCACGACTGCATTTGGAGCTTCTTTCGAGGTCTCATCGCTGGCCTGTCCCGTAATCCTCGCTCGAAGTATCAGGACCATCAACGTCGCGGCCACGGTCACGAATCCCAGGAAGAAAAGGAGTCGAAGCTTGCTGTACTGCCGGTGCATTATTTTCGAGAGTCCGTTTACGGAATTTAGTCACAACCAATTGGGTTAGCTGAAGGCATGGGAAGTGTATCGACTGTGTGGCGCTAATCGCGCAACGCTCAGCCTGCAAAAAGATCTGCAGTTCGCTCAGATGCCAGCACGGATCGGGTCGCCTCATAAACCTCTTCCACGGCCAGTTCTGTGATAACGCTGCTATAGATCACTCGATGACGATCGCCCTGCGGCAAATAGCTTTCAGGAGCTCGTTTATCGAGCAGCAGCACTACCGGAGTCCCGACGGCCGAAGCAATATGCATTGGACCAGTGTCGTTAGAAACAAATGCTGCGAGCCGCGCCTGGGCCGCTGCAAGTTGAGGAATATTGAGTTGATCCAGAATTACTACAGAGGGAGGAAACAGTTGCCGCACATCTTTAGCGAGTGCGCGTTCTTCCGGACCAAGAAAGACCACGATTCTCACTTGATCATTTCGAACCAGAAATTCTGCGAGACTGGCAAACTGTTCGAGCGGCCAACGACGACTTGGATGGCCGGCTCCCGGAAAGAGACCCACCAATGGCGTGCCCGAGTCGGCTTTTGCCTTGCTCAGCATGCGCGATATAGCTGCGTCGTCGCGGGGCGTTGTCCTCAACTGCGGTAGCCGCTCTGCGTTTTTAATCTCAAGCGGAATCAACACGTCCAGATACCGGTCGATCAAGTGACGCGCGCGATGATCTTTTTCTATTGGAGGGCGCGGCTGAAAGTTAGAAAGGTAGTCGAGCGAACGGCCTGGTCGCCGCGAGTAGAGTCGTTTCGGTGCGCCTGAGAAAAAGCCGAGAAGGTTCGTTTCTGAAAGGCTGTGAAGGTCGATAACGAAGTCAAACTTTTTCTGTCTAACCTCCTGGACAATTTTGAAGACGCGGAAGATCGAAACTGGCTTGAAGCCGTCGCGCAGAGCAACGCGATCTACGACAAACGTGTCATCCCCGTAACCTGATAACGCGATCACCTCCGCCCCTGGCTTCCCCACTGCGATGGTGATTCTGGATCGGGGGAATTTTTTACGAATCGCCCTCAATGCCGGCAAACTTAGGACGACGTCGCCGAGTTGACCGAAATCTATGATCAGGATGTTACGCGGATCAAAGCTCACGGGTGCATTCTAACCGCCAACGGCGCGCCAATCTAAATCGATGACAGGATTTACATATTTAACAAGATGGCAGCAGCTGCCAAGGAATCGCTCTTCTTTCAAATCTTGTTAATTCTTTAAATTCTGTCTGATGCTCCTCTACGATTCCCGTAGATCCCGTCCGGTCATATCCGCAGGCTTTTCGTTGCCCATTAGGCCAAGTATGGTGGGGCCAATATCTTCCAGCGCCCCACCTTCACGCATTTTCAGACCTCGGGAAGCGTCGTCTATCAGATGAAACGGGACAGGATTAGTGGTGTGTGCGGTATGCGGGCCCCCGGTTTTGGGATCAATCATCTGTTCTGCATTGCCGTGATCTGCCGTAATTAGAGTGATGCCCCCGCGCTGCGTGATGCTCCTGGTGATCCAGCCCAGGCATGTATCGATGTACTGGCAAGCCTCGATAGTTTTGTCGAGTTTACCCGTATGGCCCACCATGTCAGGATTCGCGAAATTAACTATAAAGATATCCGTTTGGGCTTCCGCGATGGCGTCCAACACCTTTTCAGTAACTTTGAAGGCTGACATCTCCGGTTGCAGATCGTAGGTGGAGACCTTGGGTGACGGCACAAGCAACCGTCGCTCACACTCATGTTCTTTCTCGACTCCGCCGTTGAAAAAATACGTCACGTGGGCATACTTCTCGGTTTCGGCCAAACGATAATTTCGAACCGGCACAGTGTCCCAGACTTCGGCTAATACATTCTTATGATCGTGAGGAGCAAATGCTACGGGCAGTGGAAACGTGCGGTCATAGGTGGTGAAAGAAACAAAGTCGATCCGTGGTCTCACGGCGATATTTGCCAGGGGAAACTCAGCAAAACCAGGTACTGCCAGTGCTCGCGTTAGCTGCCGCGCGCGATCCGGCCGAAAGTTGAAAAAGATAACCGTATCCCTGTCCTGGATGGTTGCTATCGGTTGGTGAAGATCGTCAACGATTACCGTCGGCTCCATAAACTCGTCAGTGATCCCGCGTTCATATGAAGTCAGGATTGCAGCAACGGGATCATTGGCTCTGGCGCCAATCGCGTTTACCAACAAATCGTAAGCGCGCTCCGTTCGCTCCCAGCGCTTGTCGCGGTCCATGGCGTAGTAGCGACCAATGATTGACGCAACCTCTCCAACTCCGATCTCGGCAATCTTTGCCCGGAGGGCGGTCACATAATGGACGGCGGACGATGGTGATGTATCGCGCCCATCCAGGAAGCAATGAACAAAAACGCGTTCGAGTCCGCGCTGCCTGGCCATTGCCAGCAATGCGTAGAGATGCTGTTGGGAGGAATGTACCTGGCCATCAGAAAGAAGGCCCATCAAGTGAAGCGCTTTGCCTTTTTGCTTCACTCCGTCCATTGCGGCCAGCAAGGCTTCGTTCTTAAAAAAACCTCCGGTGGCGATTTCGTAGTCAACGCGTGAAACGTCCATCCGAATGACGCGGCCGGCGCCAATGTTCAGGTGGCCCACTTCGGAATTTCCCATGACGCCCGCCGGCAAACCCACGCGCTCGCCCGACGCCTCGAGCAATGTATACGGATAGTTTTGGCAGAGCTCGTCGTAGTAAGGCGTGGCCGCCAGTGCAATCGCATTGCCTTCACGCGACGCGGAATAGCCCCAACCGTCGATGATAATTAGAGCTATCGGTCCTTTTGATTCTCGCAAAGAAATCTCCCGGTTGAACTCACCCCGAGCAGTTCAGAATTCAATCGCTAATTTTTGATTCGCAAATCCGGCAAGCTAAAGCTTGAGATCTGAACCGCTTGAGTGATCTGGTTCGTCGTGCCAATAATCCGGCGCTTCGTGCATGTTCGGATCTGGGCGTTCCATCCAACGCTCCGGTCGCTTGAGTTCGTGGAAACCAAAACGGCGGTAGAGCTCGTGCGCGTCTTTGGTGGCCAGCACCCAGCGCCGAAACTGTTGCAACTCCGGATGCTCAAGGATTGTTTCCATCAACCACTTGGATAATCCCTGCCCGCGATGCGCCTCCAGAACGAACACGTCGGCGACCCATGCAAAGGTCGCGAAATCTGTGACGACTCGCGCAAATCCAATCTGCTGGTTACCGCGGTAGAGTCCGAAGTTCAGCGAATGGTCGAGGGCACGCTGCACGGTTTCGACCTGGCGCCCTTGTCCCCAGTAAGACTGATTAGCAATGAAATCGTGGATGACAGAGACGTCGAGGAGCGCGTCGTCAGTGCTGATCGTATGTTCGCTTTGCTTCCATTCGCGCACAGGCATTGCTTTCATGGCAATCTTCCTCAACCGGTCTAGCCCCTGGCCGCGCGGACCTTCCGAATGCGATTTGATGCTGCGGGTTTAAGCTGACGAAAAGCTGTACGGCCCGGGAATCGCGCCGCGCCACGCAAGTCTTCTTCAATTCGTAGCAGTTGGTTGTATTTGGCGATTCGATCCGTGCGTGAAAGCGATCCGGTCTTGATCTGGCCCGCATTGGTCGCAACTGCCAGATCAGCGATGAACGGATCTTCAGTTTCACCGGAACGATGCGAGATCACAGCGGTCCGCCCGTTGGTCCGCGCGAGTTCTATACAATCGAGGGTCTCTGTGAGCGTGCCAATCTGATTCACTTTGATCAGGATCGAATTGGCGACGCCGAGTTCAATTCCTTTGCGCAGAAATTCGGTGTTGGTGACAAAGAGATCGTCGCCTACGAGTTGCACGCGCTGGCCGATCTCGTCAGTTAGAGTCTTCCATCCGTCCCAATCGTTCTCACCCATCCCGTCTTCAATCGAGATGATTGGATACTGTTTGGCCCAACCGCTCCAGAAAGCGACCATCTCATCGCTCGAAAGTTTCCGTTTGTCACTCTTCTTGAAGACATACGACTTGCCATCGTAAAACTCGCTTGCCGCAGGATCGAGCGCCAGCAAACAATCCTTGCCTGCTCCATAGCCTGCCAGAGCAATAGCTTCGAGGATGGTCTCGATCGCTTCTTCGTTTGAACGAAGATTTGGTGCGAAGCCCCCTTCGTCACCTACACTCGTGGCGTATCCCTTTTTCTTCAGCACGGTTTTCAGCGTATGAAAGACCTCCGTGCCGATGCGAAGACTTTCACGAAAAGTCGGAGCACCGACCGGAACGATCATAAACTCCTGGAAGTCCACATTATTATCGGCGTGAGCCCCGCCATTAATGATATTCATCATCGGCACCGGCAAGGTGCGCGCGTTTGGACCACCAAGATATTTGTAGAGCGGAACTTCCAGATAAGCGGCGGCGGCGCGGGCCGTGGCCATCGAAACGGCCAGAAGCGCATTCGCGCCAAGATTCGACTTGGTTTTCGTCCCATCAAGATCGAGCAGCGCTGCGTCAACTTCCGCCTGGTCCAGCGCGTCGAGTCCTTCGAGTCCTGGGGCAATTATGTCGTTAACGTTTTTGACAGCCTTTAAGACACCTTTTCCGCCGTAGCGTTTCTTGTCACCGTCCCGCAATTCGACCGCCTCGTGCTCTCCGGTAGAGGCTCCCGAAGGCACTGCCGCCCGGCCAACCTCGCCACCGACAAGCGTGACTTCTGCCTCCACTGTCGGATTACCACGCGAGTCAAGGATTTCTCGCGCTACGATCTGATCAATCCAGCTCATTATGAATTCACTCCCACACTCCTCATTTTTTAGTGCGCCGCTCGCATTCTTTCCGCCTCACGCGTCGATTCAGACTCATCTTTCGGTGGCACCTGAAGACGCACTCGCATCACGCGCCGGCGTTCGACACGTTCGATCGTAAAAACCAAACCATTGTGTTCAACCGTCTCACCAGTTTTAAGCAAGTGGCCCGCAGCGGTCATCAGGAAACCGCCGATGGTGGTGTAGGTTTCCGACTCAGGCACAGAGAGTTTCAATCGGCGATTCAAATCTCGCACGGCCAGGCCGCCATCAAGAAGAAACTCGCGTTCACCGGCGGGAGTGATCTGCTCATTAACCTCTTCATCATGCTCATCTGAAATATCGCCGACAATCTCTTCGAGCAAGTCCTCCAGGGTAATGATTCCCTCGAGCCCTCCATGCTCATCGACGACAAAACCAAAATGCACTTTTGCTTTCTGCATCTGTCTCAGCACGTCTTCTAACCGCGCGGTATTGACTACATAGAGGGGCGACTGTAGCACGCTCTCTAAACGAAAACTCTGAGGATTCAGCAAATAGGGCATTACGTCTTTGCTGTGAATAAAACCAACAACATCATCGATGGATTCGCGATAGACCGGCAGTCGTGAATAACGGTTCTGCTCAAACGCTTTGGTTATCTCTTCAAGAGTGCAGTCACTGGAAATTGCAGCGATCACAGTGCGCGGAACCATTGCCTCACGCACTAAGGTATCTGAAAACTCAAACACCCTGTGGATCAGTTTCCGTTCTTCGGAACGGAGGTGCCCACCTTCCCGCGACAGATCGATTAGTTGCCGCAGTTCGGTTTCGGTGTAAATCGAGGCATGTTCTGAAGTTGCCTGCAAACCCACGAGCCGCACAGTGCGCGCGCTGGCCCAGTCTAATGCGCGTATGGGCCATTGGAACACTCGATAAAATGCCAGCATTGGTAACGACGTCGCCATCGCCACTTTTTCGGCGAGGGCAAGCCCGATCAACTTGGGTGCCTGTTCACCCAGTACGATGTGAAGCGCAGTGATGATTGAGAAGGCTATAACGAATGCGATCCCATGCCGCCATGCTTCTGCAAGATTTGGAAAATTCGAAAACACGCCTTCCAGCATCCGCGCGAAAACCGGTTCACCCGCGTAGCCCAATCCGAGAGAGGCGAGGGTGATGCCAAGTTGAGAGGCTGAGAGATACGCGTTGAGATTGTTAAGCAGGCCGAGCAGTCTCTTTGCCGAGCGATTCCCCGCCGCAGCGCGTGCCTCAATCCGCGAGCGACGCACGCCTACGAGCGCAAACTCGGCAGCCACAAAAAATCCGTTGGCAGCAACCAACAACAGCACGATAGCTATTTTGAGAATTATTGCCGTCGCGCTGAGGGGGGCAGTGGCAGCGCCTGCGTCGATTACGAGGCTAAGCAGATAACTTGGAGGTTCTGACATTCTACAATCGAAGCGCCGCGACTAACGTCCTCACACTTTCACGATGGTGAACCGCACGAATCATAACATGCAGAGGTTTGGCAGGCATCGCGGAAGCCAACGTCAGGGAGCGAGATTCCGGCGGGAAACCCACACGGGGATCCCGTCGGTCCATCTTCAAAACGTTCGCTGACAGTCGAGCTTCTGGGTGGTTTGGATTCAGTGACCTGCAGCAGCACCGGCGGCACGTACTTTGACAGGGCGGCCATCATGTTTGACACAGGCGCGCTGGAGGGCCTGTTCAACTCGTGGCTCTATGTTGCACTGGGGTTGCCGGCAGACGGCCGCCAATTCAGAGATCACCAAATAGCGGGCCCGCTCCAGCATTCGCTGCTCACGAAATGAAAGGGGCTTCAGCTGATTAAGATAGGTGAGATGTTTGAGTACCTCGGCGGCCTCGAAAACATCGCCTGTGCGCATCTTGTCTGAAAATTCCTTGAAACGATCCTTCCAATCGTTAGCAGGACAGGAGAAATCATTCTCCAGGATCGTAAAGAGCATTTCGCACTGGCCTGAAGAAATAGGGGAACGAAGTCCGACTTCGGACGCGTTTGATACAGGCACCAACACTAGTGAATTATTTGCGGCAAGACGAAGCATGTAGAAAGGGAGGGAGTTTGCTCCGATTTGTTTCTGTTCAATTTGTTCGATAGTTCCGATTCCGTGATTGGGATAAACGACTTTCTGGCCGACTTTGAAGCCCACGCAACACCTCCGTTGGTTGAGAAACTCAGACTGCGCCGCACGCGGGTCTGGGGGAAAAACCGAAGCGGCGCCAGATAAGCGCCGGGCCCTAACAGGTAAGTAAATCGAGTCTAGCAACTCGCGTCCTTAAGCGTCAAGCTCGTCAGCTGCAGCCTTCGGCGAGTGAAGATTTGAACAATGTCTAGGGTGTTTTCCGCTTGACTTTGTTGAATTGCCGATGTCGTGATCGAGTTCTGCGAAGGTGCGGAAACGCACACTGGATTGACTGCGAATACTAGTGACCAGGCGACGCGATTAGCAGTTCATAGTCGGTGACATTCTGGCAAGGTTTGAACTCCACGCGGGTTTTCGCAGCCTCCGCACTTCGTCGGATTCGCGCCCTTAACTCCGTTTCCGGCAGCCGCACTTTTGCTTCCGAATTCGACTCAATCTCGACGCCAGTTCCAGCGACCACCCAATAGCTTCCCGGCGGCAAATTGTTTAGGGCAAAGGCGCCATTCGAGTTCACCCGAGTCGTGAAGAAGCGCAACACATCCTCGGAGTTTTCTTTGTCAGCTGGAACCAAATGAACGTAAGACTTTGGAGGAATGCTCTCTCCCGGAGCAAGTTTAATCGTCCCACGAAGCGACGCAGCGCCTTCTGCCAAAATGATATTAATGCCATTGGCCCGCTCGCCACTCTTTAGGCTGAGTCCATTTCGAGCAATATCCTGGCTTCGATTCGCGACGCCAACTCTGGCTGTGGGTCGCGGGCCGGGCGTGTCGCGCGCTATCGAACGGAGGAACCAGTATCTGGCAAAGAACCGTGTGCTCAAACTGTAATCACCGGCCGCAAGATTTCGCAGCATGAAATCTCCAGAGTTGTTTGGCGAACCTTGCGCCACAGAAAATGAGAGCGGAACGTATAGATCCTTCTCGGAACCTTTCGTTGTTTTTCGAGCTGAAACTAGAGTTTCAGAAAATATTGGTCGCCGCTTATTCTGACACGTCGGCGCCTGCGAGGGTTCCAAAGTCAAACGTCCCTCTATCGAGCCCAGCGGCCTTACCGCCAGCTCCACTCCAGTAACGTCGGCGCCTTTGACCGTCACTCGTCGGGGGTCCGAAATCAGCAGTTGGCCCGGCGCGACAGAAAGTTGGGCGACCAAATCGTAATCGCCGTCACTCACTCCGTAGAAACTAAACCCCTTGCCACCGGGTGGTTGAAAGGAAAACGTCGAACTCAGGGGAATTCCATTGGACACCAGCGTCAGGTTAACACTCGGTTGCGAACCGGCTGGATCGATTGATCCAACTACCACACCTGAAATCACGCGTCCCGGTTCGGCGCGATACCGAACGTCTATTCCGGTCGATTCTTCCCCTGCCCTGACCAGGATCTCGGCGGCGGTATCGCGTGTCGAGGATGGACTGAAGGTTGCGGCGTCACTGTCGAGACCGGAACTGATGCCAAATGCGTTTCGTCCGCCGGCGGCGACGACATAGGTGCCCGGCGCCAATCCATAAATCCGGTAGACGCCACGATCGTCAGTTACCCTCGGACTGTGGTTTACCGGAAACCGAGGTGGCTGCCCGTTGGCATCTCGAACCATCATCGCGCGCACAGCGATCTGCACGACCGGCTCTCCAAAGGCGGACGTCACGGCTCCAGTAATCACACCGCCCTTGACCAGGTTAACGTCGACCGAATCGCCGATTCGATAGTAAGTCGGCTGGCCATCCGGATCCCGAGGCGGGGAGATGTAGCCGGGAGAAAAGGCGGAGACTGCGTAGAGCTCTGCGCCGAGTCCACTGACCTGAAAATTTCCTTCATTGTCAGTTGCGGCCATACGAGGCTGGAAAAATGGCGAGGAGCCTCGCAAAGAAACCGTCGCCCCAGGCACGGGCTGACCGGCGTCTGAGATAACGCGGCCGCTGATGGCTCCGGTAGTCGGCGCCGCCGCGGTTTCGTCTTTGGGCGATTGCGCCGCCAGAGGCGCCGGCAGCAGGAAGAGCAACGCCAATCCCAAGCTCGCTAAACCAATTTTTATTGCGGCACTGTTCAATTTAGAAACCGGTGTTTAGGGAGTTGGAATCGGATCGCGCTTTGGATTGAGATCAAGCGTAACGGACACTTCTGTTGCTGCTCCGTCCGCCACATTCACTGACTGTTTGGCCCATGGCGGTCGCTGGCGCGAGTTCGGAATGAAACTGCTCACAAAGAGATCATAAGAACCAGCAGGAACGCCTTCGATGATGAAATGGCCTCGCGAGTCGGCCTCTTGCGGCCGCAGACCCTGGGACGTTTCTCCAATCCTCGCGAGCCTTACCATGATCCTGGCGCCGGTGGGCAGTGGACCATTTGCGATGTTCACGCTGCCGCGCACGATTCCAGTCGCATATGTGAAGACAATCTTGACTCCAGAAATTTGTTCACCCGGTTTTATCTCCAGACCCCGAGGGTTCGCGATGCCATCCCGTTCAACTCTCGCGAGAGAAAATCCCTTCGGCTGACTGAAATCTTCTGTCAGCGAGAAGTTTGCAGTTCCTGCGATTAGACCTCCAATGCGAAATGATCCATCGGGATTCAGAAAGCTTTGTTGATAGCCGCCGGGAAGATTCCCTACGTTTCGCACATATGCTTGAAGACGGAACCGAGCTACACGGGCAAGCACAGTCTTGTCAGCAGTTCCCTCAATCACTACTGTGCCCACAACGCTGGCTGCTTTTGAAGTCCTTACAGTTATGGCGGCTACATCCTGATCAATCACTTCGAAATTTACAGGATCGCCCTGCACCTGAAGGCCCGGCTGAGGCAGGATGGACACGGAATACTTGCCCGGCAAAATATTCTCAATCCGAAATTCACCTCGCTCATTGGAAACTGCGCCTGTGCCAATAAAGGATTGCTGTTGTCCCACTAGCCTTTGCAGGCCAAACCGCACATTGGGCAACGGTTGGTTTGTTTCACCGTCTAGCACGCGCCCGGCAGCAGTAAATCCGCGCAGATTTCGGCCCACGGTAATGTCGACGTTGGCAGCTTCACCGCCTTCGCTCACCTCGACTACCTTCGCCTCATTAATATCGCGCACATCTGGATAGAAGACTCGCTCGAGCACCGGCCAGCCACGGCCAGATCCAAACACCGACCCATTAGCAGGTTGTCCCACTGAAACTTTGTATTGACCGGCGGCCAGACCGTAGACCCGATAGATGCCTCTGTCATCGGTTTGAAAGCTGTATTGCGGAGTGAAAAAGGGACTATTCTGATCCTGCCGAACTGGTGATACTACGACGCGTTCTTCAATCACCGCGCGCCCGTCGGCATAAGCAATTCTACCGGTAATCACGGCTCCTCTGGTGATAGAAAAGTCAACGTCATTTACGGTTTCACCTTCCGCCAGGTTTAACGACTTGCCTCTCGAACCAAACGAACTCAAATTAATTTCAGGAACGACGTAATCCGGAGCGATGGGCACTACGCGATAGAAACCGGCGGGCACGCCCGTTATCTGGTAGTTGCCGTCAGCGTCACTGGTGCCTTTCTGAATTAATCCCGTTTGCGGTCCAACTTGCTCCCTGGTCAGGGCAATAACGATTCCGCCTTTGCCCTTCCCTTGCAGAGTAACGCGACCCGAAACGACGCCAGTCGGAGTTTTCTTGAGCGACTTGTTTTGCGAACGGGCGGAGGAGACGCACTGAGACCACCCCAATATCAGGGCGATAGTGATCAGGCAGCGAGTGGGACAGAATTTTGGCATTGAAGGCAATTCCGTCTGGGGAGAACAGTCGAATGATAAACGTATTAAGTTGTCACCGCCAAACCATGCTGATAGGATCGCCGGGAAAATTTATTCGGTCGCGGCCAGCGCATTCCGGCGCGGGTGCATGGGTTTGGTGCCCAGACCACTGTTTCTTCTCCGGTTCATTTAGTTATGGCCTTTCTAAAGATAACTGATGCGAGCGGCCGTCAATGGCAATACGACTTTCAGCCGAACACTGTCTGCACCATCGGACGCGCCCCTGATAATGCAGTAGTGCTCGATGATCCGCGCGCCTCGCGTTACCACGCTCATATCAATCCGGCTGACGACGGATCTTTCATGCTGGTTGACGGTGCGATGATCAATGGCCAACTACGTCGTAGTGCCAATAAAGTTTTTGTGAACGGTGGCGCGCATTCCGAGTATCGCTTGAAAAACGGCGACCGCATTACGATCGGCGCGAGCACCTTGCGTCTTGATCAGCGGGCGGAAGAACGCACCACCGACGTGCGCTACGATGATAGACCTCTGGGCCACACTCAACTCGTCGTCTCAGCCAATGATGTCATGTCGACCGTTTTACACAAGACTTCAGAGTCAACGCCCACATCTCCGGCACGTGATAAGGTGCTGGAAGCATTGCAACGGAAAGCAAATATTCTCAGCGCGCTATACGAGATGAGCAAGACACTCGGTTCCGTTTTTGATCTCGAAGCAATCTTTGCGAAAGCCACTGATGTGATTTTCCGTTCGACGCCTGCCGATCGCGTCGTAGCTTTGCTGGCGGAAGGCGACGGAAAAGGCAATCCGGAAGACGTAGTGCTCAATCCGATTGCCATGCGTGCTCGCGACGAAAGCCTTAATAACCATGCGCGCAAGCTCTCGATTGGCCGCACTATCACACGAAAGGTCATGAAAGATCGCGTGGCGCTGCTTTCGCAGGATGCAGCTTCTGACGAACAGTTTGCCGGAGTTGACTCAATAGTTTCTCAGGGAGTTCGTTCGACGATCTGTGCGCCTCTTGTTGGTGAATCGCGGGTACATGGCGCGATTTATGCCGACCGTCTTGATCCATTTGCCGCGTTTAAGCCGGACGACCTCGAGTTGATTAGCGCGGTGGCCGCTCAAACCGCAATTGCGGTTGAAAACGCGCGCGCTCACGAGCGTTTGGCGCGCGAGGAAGTGGCCCGGGCAAACTACAGCCGTTTTTTGCCTGAGTATGTCGTCAAGCAGATGCTTGAGAATCCCGAGTCGTTCAAGCTCGGCGGCGTTAACCAGACAATTACTATTCTCTTCGCAGACATTCGCGGGTTTACGACTATCTCCGAACACGCGCCACCGGAAAAGGTTGTCGGACTACTCAACCGATACTTCTCGGCGATGACCGACATCATTTTTGCGCACGGTGGTACGCTCGATAAATATCTCGGCGACGGCCTGATGGCTCTCTTCGGTGCTCCCACAACTACGCCGGAAGATGCATCGAATGCATTGAACACGGCCGTGGCGATGCAGCGCCGAATCCTCGGCATTAACATGGAACTGCAACAGGAGGGACTGCCCGAGATTGGAGTCGGTATTGGTTTGCATACCGGTGAGGTGACCGTGGGTTATATCGGTTCCGAACGTCGTTCGGAATACACCGCCATCGGCGATTCGGTAAATACAGCTTCACGACTGGAATCCAATGCGCTCGGTGGTCAGATCCTGCTCAGCGATGCGACCGCGAAAGCCGCTCGCAGCCGTTACAAGCTAAAAGCACGTGATCCGATTACGGTAAAGAATCGCGAACAGCCCGTCGTCTTGTGGGAAGTTGATTGGCAGCGGGCCAGCGGCGCATTCTAGGTCTCTCTCTGATAAAGCTTGTCGTCTCCCTATTAGCTTTGCGCTTCTTTGCGGAACCTTTGGGTCGCAAAGACGATCTAGAACACGCCAGCAGGTGCGTTCCGCTCTTGAGCCGGCTATGAAATTTCCGGAGTTCTTCAAACGACAACTGACCATTGCGCGCGTTTACGGAATACCTGTTCGCATAGATTACCGTTGGTTTGCAGTCGTCGCACTCAGCGTCTGGCTTATCGCCAGCAATTTGCAAAGCCATGTTTTGCAACTAGGCAACGTGGGAGTGCCTCCGCTTGCTCCTGCCACAGCCTGGATTCTTGGATTCATTACTACAGCCGGACTATTCCTTTCAGTGTTTGGGCATGAACTTTCACATGCCCTGATGGCCCGTGCTGAGGGCATTGAAATCGAAGAGATCGTGCTCCATCCGTTTGGAGGACTCGCCCGCCTCAAAAACGAACCTCAAAATCCGCGCGCAGAATTCCGAATAGCGGTGGCTGGTCCGGCCGCCAGCTTTGTGTTTGCCATCCTTGCGTTCGCAGCGGCAAAGATTGCTTCGATCGGAAACTACGAAGCGACCTACATAGTCTTCTTTCTCATTGCATCCGGTAATCTCCTGCTCGCTCTGTTCAATCTCTTTCCGGGTTATCCGCTCGATGGTGGACGCGTTTTGCGCGCGATTCTTTGGCGCTCAAGCGGAAGCATGCAGGACGCTACCCGAAAGGCGGGGATTTGCGGAATCCTTATTGGCGGTGTGCTGATCGTGTTCGGAATTTACATCATGGTTGCGCCAAACTGGCGAGTAACTGAGCCTTACTTCATGGGCGGTTGGTCGATCCTGGTAGGCCTATTCCTGCTCGACACTGCTACCAAAGTCGTGAAAGGTGCGCAACAGGTAAAGTTACTGACAGTCGCTGATGTAATGATTCCACCTGTAGCGATTGATCCCGCGTTGCTCATCAGCAGATTTGTTGACGACGTCCTGCCACTCCACCGCCAGACTAGTTTTCCCGTGGCGGCGCAGGGCAGGCTGCACGGCATACTCGCGCTCGAGGACATGAAGTCGCTGCCGCGCGAAAGTTGGCCCAAAACTCTGGTACAGACGGTGATGCGCCCTATCGTTCCGCAGTTTTTTGTTGGGCCGACAACTACCCTCGATTCTGCGCAGGAGTTGATGAAAGCAAATGGGGTTGGCTCAATTGCAGTAATCAATGGCAAGGGTGACCTCATCGGATTTCTGTTCAGCGGAAAAGTCAGGCGGAGCCAAAAAAAGAAACCTGCCTGACCATAGTTCCGACTCCTTGGACTCCGCCGACCAGTTGGAGCTTTGGTCTAACTGTTAAATGGTCCGATGTTAATTGCCTGAATGATTTTGGTAATGCTGCGCCGAGCGCCGCAGGCCAACGCGGCTCCGCATTCCAAGGTGTAGACCACAACCCACAACCAGCATTGCCACAGGCCCGTTTTTCCGCGATAATCCTTGCGGAACAATCAATTTCCAGGCTGAAGAAATCGCCGGAACGCTGACCGGCGACATCGTTAAACCACGAAAAGTAGCCCACTTGATCCGACGCGCTGAACCACAGGTCGCAATATTTTCCTGGAGGGTCGCGCGACCGATGAAAGCACGGCACTAAAAATTGTTCCAGAGCACATCGGTTAAGACCGGTCAGACCGTTTGGGGACACTAAATTGTTACTTCTAAAACGCAGAACGCTTTTCCCCAGTTTGAATTCAAGAAATGCTGCTACTACTGCCATACACGGAGTATCTCGGAAGACTCGGTGAGCCGCGCAACATCGCGGACGTTGTCCTCGTCTTCTTGCTTGTGTATGCAGTTTTGAAACTCGTGCGCGGAACTCGCGCCGCTCCCATGGCCGCTGCCATCGGAGCTTTTGCTCTCCTTTACTGGCTCGCCGTTCAACAGGACCTTGACACACTGGCTTTTGTTCTTCGGGGCGCGCTTCTTTACATCGGGGTCGCGATCATCGTCCTCTTCCAGTCTGAGATCCGGCAGGCGTTGATTACCTTTGGCAATCGATTCAGCACGCCCTTCCTCCGCCGCCATCACGGGCAATTTGGCGAAGGCGTTTACGACGAAGTGGTTCTTGCAGTCACAACCCTTTCATCCACTAAGACCGGCGCGCTGATCGTAATCGAACGTAACGTCGGTCTTAAGAACATCATCGATGGTGGCGTGAAGCTCGATGCGGAACTCAGTTACGACTTGCTGGTTAGCATTTTTAATCCTGAATCGCCGCTCCACGATGGCGCCGTGATAGTTCGTCGTCACCGCGTGGCTGCCGCTTCGTGCTTTCTGCCGTTAACTTTGAATTCCCGACTTTCGCGAGATTTGGGTACGCGCCATCGTGCCGCCCTCGGTGTGACAGAAGACACCGACGCTGTCGCGGTGGTGGTTTCAGAAGAGTCAGGCTTGATCTCGATTGTGAAGCGCGGCGAAATTAAGCGAGGACTCGATGGGCCTAAACTGCAGGCTGCAATTTCACAGGCGCTGGAAATCGTCCCCAGGCGTGAGAAAGTGAAACAACTTGAAAAACCGCCAGAGCCGGATGCGGAGGCAGAAGAGGTGGCATCTCTTTGATGGCTGATTGCTGACTGAATTTTGAAATCCAAAATCTAACCGATGCCCTTCCAGGACATAGACGACGCAACAGAAACCCCGCTGCCGCAACCACCCACTCAGTTTGAGCTGTGGTTGCGTAAGATCTTTTTGGAAGACTGGGGCCTGAAACTGCTCGCCCTCGGAATCACTATCGTGCTCTGGCTCGCTGTGACCGGCCAAAACAAGCCGGTCACCCAGCGACTTTCAGGAGTCCAACTGAATTTCCTCAAACACCCTGGACTTGAGATCAGTAACGACCCGATTGGTAGTGTGGAGGTAACAGTTCACGGCAGTCCAGGTCTGCTTGATCAGTTGAAACTGCGAGACCTGGTGGTTACAGTGGATATTACTTCTCAAAAGGCAGGGGAACGTGTCGTGCGCCTTTCGCCAGAGAGCGTCAGGATGGATCTGCCGGCAGACGTAAGAATAATGTCCTTTCGGCCCGCCACGATTCCGATTCGCCTTGAACCGACGGTCGAGCGTGCGCTTGACGTCGAAGTTAAAATCGAAGGCAACGTGTCTGACGATTACCAAGTTACCGGCACGAGTGTGAACCCGAGCCGAATTAGAGTTCGTGGGCCGGCTGATCGGGTGAATCTTCTGCAGAAAGCATCGACCGAAACGGTGAGAGTGGATGGCAGAAAGGAAAGTTTTAGCCTGCAGCGCGTGGCCATCAACATTTCTGATCCTAAGATTGAGATAATCGATCCAAACGTCGAGGTCCGCGTGGAGATAACTCTGCGGAAACGCGACGACAGCAAAATCGGCCTGCAAACTTCCGGTGCACCCTACATAGCCGCTGCGTCGTTCCTGCTTCACCAAAGATAGCTCTCAAGCTTTTCATTCACATGAAGAAACTTTTTGGTACCGACGGTATTCGCGGCGAAGCAGGAGTATTCCCGCTCGACGCGCCAACTATCGAAGTCATTGGCTATTCTCTTGCCGGCCGTCTTAGAGAAAAACTCGGAAGGCTTCCGCTGATCGTAATCGGACGAGATACCCGTGAATCGGGCGAGTGGATTGAGCAGGCGCTGACTGCCGGCGCCTCGCGCGCCGGCGCCGAAGTGAGATCGGCCGAGGTTATCAGCACGCCTGGCGTCGCATTTCTGGCGCGGTCATTAACCGCCGATGCAGGCGTCGTCCTCAGCGCTTCCCACAATCCGTTTCACGACAACGGCATCAAGATCTTCGCGCCTTCAGGTCGCAAGCTCGACGGTGAAACCGAGCGGCTGATTGAACGCGACGTTTTTGAGTCACCCACCGATCGTCCTTCGACAATCACGATGCGCCCAAGTGAAGCTGGAAACGAAGCGGAGGTTTTGAAAACCCGCTACCTCGATTTTCTCGCCAACGAAATTGGGAAGAATCTCTCGCTCGATGGACTTCGAATTGTCGTCGATTGCGCCAATGGCGCGGCATCAAAGACGGCGCCGCAATTGTTTCACCAGTTGGGAGCAACCGTCACGGCCATCAACAGCAAACCTGATGGACGCAACATAAATCTTGACTGCGGTTCTCTTCATACGGAAAGTCTTCAGAAAGAAGTGCTGAAGCATAGAGCCGCTCTGGGCATCGCTCTCGACGGTGACGCCGATAGGTCGCTGTTTGTAGATGCGAATGGCCAGCTCGCAAACGGCGATGCCACGCTCTGGGTGCTTGCGAAATATTTTCGCGACCAGGGACGGCTAAACGAGAATACCGTTGTGGCTACCGTAATGAGCAACATAGGACTGGAGCTGGCGTTGAAGTCGCAGGGAATCAAGCTGGTGCGCACTGATGTCGGCGACAAATATGTGTTGGAAGAACTACTTCAAACGGGCGCGAGCCTCGGCGGGGAGCAGTCTGGCCACATTATCTTTCCCGAGTTGAGTTTGGCTGGAGATGGATTAATCACAACGCTCTGTCTCTTACGCGCGATGATCGTCGAAGGTAAGCCTCTTCACGATTTGACGGCGGGGTTTCACACGTTTCCGCAGATACTCTTGAACGTTAAGGTCAAAGAAAAGCGACCTTTTGATGAAGTTGCGGCGATCCGTAAGGCTGCTAGCCATATTGAAACCCAACTGGGATCGCGTGGCCGGCTGTTATTGCGTTACTCCGGCACCGAATCTTTGGCGCGCGTAATGATTGAAGGCGAGAGTCAAGACGCAATCGAAGCCCAGGCACAGGAACTTGCCGAAACCATACGCGAAGCGCTGGGGCACTGAGGGCGAAGTGTTAGTGCAATAGAGTTCTTACTCGACACTCTGGAAAGATTTACACGCCGCTGAATCGTCGCAACCTAAGTTCAACCCTGATTTCAAACGAACCACAGCAAAACCTCAGCTCAACAGTTCTTCGAATCAGTAATTACGTGCGGCACAGGCGTTGCCATACTGCTCGCGGGGCAAGAAGAGACGGTTGGTGAATCCTCCGTCTCAGTGGTTGCTGGGGTGAGGACAGTGACCACGAATCATGAATGGGCGCGGAAGACTTCCAAGTTTTCCGCGCCCATTCACTTTTGTC